>Ga0074193_1002087_pt1 | contig 19870 bp, 19 predicted proteins | sample EPASupsiteHSE605_FD_64523 | JGI IMG/M metagenome (GOLD analysis project Ga0074193, IMG submission 64523) | Bioremediated contaminated groundwater from EPA Superfund site, New Mexico - Sample HSE6-05 | ecosystem: Environmental > Aquatic > Deep subsurface > Groundwater > Contaminated ... | reverse complement strand
GTTAATTTTAAATAAACTGAAAATAGAAATAAGGCAGGTGATTGATTGAGTGAAAAAAGAGATTTACTGGCCATTGGGCATACTGCACTTGATTATATAATTCAGGTTAACGAGTTTCCATTACCAAACTCTTCCACTACCATTAATAACATGCGCACCTTCCAGGGAGGTGCTGCTGCCAATGTAGCCGTGGTTGCATCCTCACTGGGTCTAGAATCTTCCCTGGTGTCGGCAGTGGGGGGAGATTTTTCAGGATCCGAATATCAAAAACATTTAGAAAATCTCAATATTAACGTTGAAGACATGATAATTGTGGAGGATGATAAAACACCGACTGCCTTTGTTTTAACCGATGCCAACCATGATCAGATATTTTACTTTTACTGGGGAGCTGCAACCAGGTTTAAAGAATCCCCTGTTCCTGTCGAGGCCATTAACAATGTTAAGGCAGTGCACCTGGCAACAGGAGATCCCACCTATAACCTCAAGTGTGGTGAATTCGCCAGGGAAGAGGGTAAAGTAATATCATTCGATCCAGGTCAGGACTTGCACATGTACTCATCCCCTGATCTTCTAAATGTTCTCAACATATGTGATATTCTATTTGGAAATCACCATGAAATCGGGCGTATTCTGGAAAGCATCAACATGGACATTGACCAGTTAAGAGATTATGGTCCCTCAATTGTGGTGGAAACCAGGGGACGGAATGGCAGTGTTATTTACGCAGATGAAAAGATCAAAATCGATGCTTTGGAACGTTACCCTACTGATCCCACTGGTGCCGGTGATTCGTACCGGGCAGGGTTCCTCAAATCATACTTAGAAGGTGAATCTCTGGAATACTGTGGTAAATTAGCTTCCGCTGTATCTTCATTCATTGTGGAAGCAGAAGGATGCCAGACTAACGTTCCAACCATTGATATGGCCATAGACCGGATGTCAAGTATCTGAAATAGATACGGAATGAATCATTTAAATCATGCCAACATAATTATAATAATAATTCAATAGATTCAATAAGTCAGATTACATAAAGAATTTTCAATAAATTACAATAGCAGAATATAATAAAAAAAATCCAATAGGTTCAATGGGAATAATCACAATACTAAGGATTTCATCCACAATGATGATTTCGTTCCATATTCTAATTCATTATTAATTAATGAATTTTCAAACTTTAAATGATCCCAGATTATGATATAAAAACCATATCTATTTTTATGGGTAAAATATAGAAATCAAATTAGTATTAGTATTAATCAATTGCTGGGGGCTTCTCCTAATTTGTGAATCCCCATAGCTAATGTACGTTTACAAAGTTGAACCTAACACGGTGATTCTATGACACAAATGGACGACGCACGAAAAGGGATAATAACTGACGAAATGAAATCCGTCGCAGAAAATGAAAATGTTGACGTTGAATTCATCAGAAAATCTGTAGCCAAAGGGACCATTGCTATTCCCAGTAACAAAGGAAGGGAAGTAAAAGCAGTTGGTATTGGAGCAGGACTCAGAACCAAAGTTAACGCCACTATTGGAACTTCAACCGATATATGTGACTTTGATATGGAAGAAGAAAAGGCCAAAATTGCCATGGCAAATAACGCTGACACTTTAATGGAACTCTCTGTAGGTGGAGACCTGGATGAGATCCGTAAAAGAATTCTAAAGGTATCTGACATACCAGTAGGAAGTGTGCCAGTATACCAGGCAGCCTTTGAAACCATCCGAGAAAAGGGTGCTGCCATCTACATGGACGAAGATGTGATGTTCAAGGCCATTGAAAAACAGGCCAAAGATGGTATTGACTTCATGGCCATTCACTGTAGTGTGAACATGGAAACCCTCAAGCGCCTAAAAAGACAGGGCAGGGAAGGCGGACTGGTGAGCCGTGGAGGAGCATTAGTATCTGCCTGGATGGTGGAAAATGAAATCGAAAACCCACTCTATAAAAATTTCGATTACATCCTGGAGATCGCCAAGGAATACGACTTTGTAATGTCCATGGCCAATGCCATGAGAGCTGGAGCCATTGCCGATGCTACTGACCGTGCCGGAGTTCAGGAACTCATCATCCTGGGTGAATTAATAGACCGGGCAAGGGAAGTGGGAGTGCAGACCATTGTAGAAGGTCCTGGACACATCCCACTCAACGAGATTAAAGCTAACGTAGTTATTCAGAAAAAACTGTGCCGTGAAGCCCCATTCTACATGTTAGGACCCATAGTAACTGATATAGCCCCGGCATACGATCACATAGTTTCATCTATCGGTGCCTCCCAGTCGGCAGCTGCCGGAGCAGATTTCATATGTTACGTTACTCCTGCTGAGCACCTGGCACTCCCTGGACCTGAAGACGTGAAGATGGGAGTCATAGCCAGCCGGATCGGAGCCTACGTTGGTGACATGGCCAAGGGAATACACAACGGAGAAAAGGATCTGATAATGGCCAATGCCCGTAAAAAACTTAACTGGGAAGCCCAGTACAACGCAGCCATATGTCCAAGTGATGCCAGGGCAATCAGAGATGCCCGGCCACCAGAAGATCCTGACACTTGCACCATGTGCGGAAGTTACTGTGCCATCAAAATCGTGAATGAATGGCTGGATGAAGCTTCAACTGAAGTTTTCGAATAAGATTCATCCCCCATTTTATTCCTTTTTATTTTATTATTACACAATCATGATTTTTTTATTTTTGTAAGAAGGTGAATTACTTGAAACACTGGACTGAACGAATTGCATCTGATTTAACTAACTGGGACGTTGAAAAACATGTTGTAGCCAGTGGAACATCAATATCTGGCTCCATACACATTGGAAATTCCTGTGATGTTTTCATCGCCAATGCTGTGGGTAAGTCCCTGCAGAAACTGGGTGAAGACTCCAAGACCATCTGGATTGCCGATGACCACGATCCTCTAAGGAAAGTACCCTATCCTCTCCCTGAATCCTACGAGAAATACTTGGGAATTCCTTACTCCCAGATACCCTGCCCTGAGGGTTGCTGTGAAAACTTTGTGGAACACTTCCAGAAACCATTCCTGGAAACCCTGCCCATATTCGGAATAGACTTGAAAACCTATTCCGGGTTTAAAATGTATCAGGATGGTATCTATAACGATTACATTAAAAAATCACTGGAAAGAGCTCCTAAGATCCGGGAAATATTCAACCAGTACCGGGAACACCCCCTGGCTGAGAACTGGTTACCCTACAACCCCATATGTACCGAGTGCGGCCGGGTGAACACCACCACTGCCTATGACTACCAGGGTGACACCGTATACTACCGGTGCCAGTGCGGTCATGATGGTGAAATGAACATAACCTCTGGTAATGGAAAACTCACCTGGCGTGTGGAGTGGGCGGCCCGTTGGAAGATCTTCGGTGTGACCTGTGAACCCTTTGGAAAGGATCATGCAGCCAGTGGCGGATCCTACGATGTGAGTAAAGTCATTTCCAAGGAGATATTCAATTACAGGGCACCTTATCCAGTTCCTTATGAGTGGATCACCCTTAAAGGCGATGCCATGAGCAAATCCAAGGGAGTTTTCTTCACCCCTGGACAGTGGTTAGAGATTGGCTCACCTGAGACCCTGAATTATTTCTTGTTCCGCAGTAAACCCTTGAAACATAAGGATTTCGACCCGGGGATGTCTTTCCTGGATTTCATTGACCAGTATGACCGGGTGGAGAGGATCTACTATGATACTGAGGAAGCAGCTTCAGAGAAGGAAATGGAGAAACTTAAGAAAATCTATGAAGTGTCCCAGATCAACATGGCTGATTCTGCACCTTTCCAAACATCCTATCGTTTCCTCACCGTGGCCAGGCAGATAACTGATGACCCGGAGAAGATCTTCCAGGTTCTTAAGAGAAACTCTCAACTGGGTGAAGACATGGCAGGTAAGGAATACACTGACTTAGATGAGGATACCCGGAACCGCCTTGGGTCACGTTTAGAAAATGTGGAAAACTGGTTGGATAAGTATGCCCCGGAATTCGTGAAATTCAATGTCCAGGAAACATTACCCGAAGTCCAGTTAAACGAAGCGCAGGAAGTATTCCTGCTTCAAGTGGCAGATCTGCTGGAGAAAAATGATTACAATTCCCAGGAATTCCACGACCAGATGTACCTCATTCTAAAGGAACAGGGATTAAAACCACAGAAGGCATTCCAGGCAATCTACAAGATCATAATTGGAAAAAAACAGGGCCCAAGGGCAGCTTCATTTGTACTATCCCTGGACAAGGATTTTGTAATTAAAAGGTTCCGTAAAGAGGCATGAAAAACCTTTTTATCATATTTTAGGGTTATATCTTTAAAAAGTATCAAAAAATAACCCCAGGAAATATCCTTATGATATCAACTATAGTATCCAGGAGAAATTAATTGGAGGAACTGTTTTTGAGGGTGAAACTCACAGAAAAAGATGTTCTTAATCCTTTAGGAGAAGTTAAGGGAAAAAATATCACCTTAAATCATTTACCCTACGATTTTGATAGGGTTTCCATGGTGGACAACACCAAACCCGGGGCAGACCTTATCTTGAAGGTTCTATCAGAATCAATGGGTAACCGGGAACTGCAGTGGGTTCATAAGCCAGCAGGGGCACCAGCGACAGATTTTCAGATTCAAAAGGCAGCATCGGCAGATTTAGCCATTCTTGCTCTTGGTGATTGTGGTTCCTGCACCAGTTGGGTGGTTTTGGATGCCATCCGCCTGGAGGAGATGGGAATTCCAACCATATCTATCTGTTCGGATCATTTCACCCCTTTTGCCAGAGAACTGGCTAAATCACATGGATTAGGAGATCTAAGAATCCTAGAGGTTGAACATCCCATAGCTGGGCTTTCAACTGATGAAGTGAATGATAAAGCAAGTAAAATCGTTCCATCATTTTTATATTTATTACAAATACCCTAAATGTGAATTAAATAATGAAATTATTAGATGTTTAAAGTACTTTAAAATGTTTAATGATGAATATGGCTAAAAAAGACACCCCAGTCATCAGCAATAATGCTTGTGGCTGTTTAATTGACGATATTCTGGAAAAAAAAGACGACCAGGGAGACCGTCTCTGCAGTACCAGTGAATCAGATATGGAATTCTTTGTTGACCCTGATCCAGAGAAGACCAGTGTTGATTTTTACCAGCGCCGCCTGACTGATGGCCTTCCCATTATTCCCCCCACCCGAGAAAGGGTAGATCGTTTCCTAAACTACAGTGAATACGATCCAGAGGATGTTCTAGCGGTCTTACCCCCAAAAATGGGTCAGGCCACCATGGAAAAAATTGCCATTAACTCAGTTATGGCTGGTTGCCGCCCTGGATTTCAGCCAGTGCTGGAACATGTTATCAAGGCTATTTCCCATGATAGATTCAACCTGGCAGGAGTCAACGCTACCACCCATCCAATATCAATCTGCACTATCATCAACGGACCATTATCAAACGAATTAAGTATAAATTCAGGTGCAGGATGTTTAGGGCCAGGTAACATGGCTAGTGCCACTATTGGCCGTTCACTTCGGTTGTGTCTCATTAACATTGCCGGGGCAGTGCCCGGAGTTGGTGATCATGCCACCCATGGTTCACCAGCTAAGTACAGTTACTGTTTCACAGAAAATGAATATGAAAGTCCCTGGGATCCTTTCCGAGTAGAGCTGGACTGCAGGGAAGAGGCCAGTACAGTCACGGTAATGGCTGCTGAAGCCCCCCATAACGTTAATGATCATCGCAGCCAAATAGCCGAGGACCTGCTGGACACCATCGCGCACACTGCAGCCACTGCTGGTTGTAACAACAGCCATGTGCCAGGTGAACTTCTGGTGATCATGAGTCCTGAGCACGCAAAAACCATCAGCAAGGATGGCTGGGAAAAAGAAGATGTTAAGAATTATATTCATGAAAATAGCGTGTTACCAACCGTTTTAGGTGATCGTGGCGGTCGCAAACTGGATGATAAATGGATCAGGGGAGGGGATGTACTTATAACCCGTTCCCCCTCTGATGTGCTTTTACTGGTATCTGGAGGGCCGGGAAGACATACCATGATTAGTCATGGTTTTGGGAATGGATCTCTTTCAGTGACCCTGCCCGTAATACTCAAAGATGGATCATTATCATATTCTGTAGAAGATTTCAAAAATAGATAACAATGTTTAATCCGTAGAATAGCCTACTCTTTCCAGTTCTGCTTCCCAAATATCGGGATTTTCTGTGATGTACTGTTCTAGAAGTTCACGGCATTCCCCCATGCTCATAACTGCAACTTCCATTCCACTTTCTTTTAACAAATCTTCCGGACCAACAAGAGTAGTGTTTTCACCAATGACTACCCTATGAATGTTGTATAACATTATAGCACCAGAACACATTGTGCAGGGTGATAAAGTAGTGTAGAGAGTTGATTTATGATAATCAGCACCCCTAAGACGTCCTGCACTTTCAATGCAGTCCATTTCACCATGAAGGATAACTGAATTATTTTGGATCAGGCGGTTGTGCCCACGTCCCAGAACTCTGCCATCTGCCACTAAAACGGCCCCTATTGGGATTCCCCCCTCTTGAAGGCTCTTTTTAGCTTCGATAATTGCCTGAGTCATAAAATAATGATCGACTGATTCTGTGTTAGATTCCATAAAATGCACCTAGTAAGAATGGAAATATTAATAAAAAAAGAAAAAATGCAACTAAGTGTTTTAAAGCTTAGTGCATATTTTAAGTTGTTTTCAGGCTACCGAGTATTCTTTCCATGGTTTGGGTGCTGTTAGTATTGGATACATAAGCAGCATAGTAAAGACTATTATTTTTGACCCAGAACGCGATGGTAGTGTAGTAACCAGAAGAGTCTTTGCTTGTTGTAGTGATCATGGTTGCAGTAACTCCATCCACGGTGACGGATTTACTGGCCCCATATCCCTGTGTCTGATATTCCTGCACCAGCTGATTTAGTACACTCTGAATGCTTGCTGTGTCAAGCCCGGAAGCAGATATACTTCCAATAGCAAAACCTTCATCGTTACTTCCAAAAGCTGCAATACTGTTGGAACCAGATGGAGAAGTCACTGTTTTTGTTGCATTCTCACTCCATGTCCCAGGATAACTGAAAGTCACCCCATTGCCAGAGTATGTTTTGTTCGACGCCCATTGATCACTGGTACAACCAGAGGCCATTACCACTAATAAAACAACTGCCAAGATGTAGATCAATCTTTTCATTCAACCACCTACATAGATATTATACTAATTAATTATGCAATCAATCAGATTTATACTAACCACTAGGAAGTATCCTTCCGAATAAGTTATTCTAGGGGATTGTAATATGTAAAACACGCCAATATTGAAAAAAATTAGTTAAACGTGATTGAAATAAAAAAATATCACCATATAGAAGGATATTACATTAAATATTTAAAAATTCCCATTGAAAATACTTAAAAATTGGATTTAATTGAAATATTCTTTTAAATTTTTCTCAGGCAATCGTAAATTAAATTACACTCCAGGCGAGTGGCAAACTTCAACGCCTTCTCATCCACCATAAATTCAGGGTGATGATTTGGTTTTGACTCAGATAAAGGCCGATCACATGGTGCCGCCCCATAATACATGTATAAACCAGGAATTTCCTGGGAAAAATATGAGAAATCTTCTGATTTTGTTGATGCAAGATAATACAGGACATTCTTTGCATGGGCAACTCTTTCCACAGTGGAGAGCATTTTATCATACAGATCAAGGTTGTTGACATTCAGGGGGTAGTGCTGACCATATATCACTTCAGCCTGACAACCATGCATTTCTGCTTTAAGCTCAGCTAACTCTTTAATACGTGTTATCAGAATTTCACGATTACTTTCATCCAGTGAACGGACAGTTAGTCCCATTTCGGCCCCTTCAGGGATGATGTTCACCTTGATTCCGCCCCAGAAGTACCCTACGGTGATGACTGCTGCCCCCTTCTGCAAGTCCACCTCTCGGCTGATGAGGGTTTGCAGGGAATTTATCAGTGATGCTCCGGCAACAATGGGGTCTTTACCACTCCATGGTTGGGATCCATGGGCTTGTTCCCCCCATATGCGTATAAAGATACTGTCCTGACTGGCATGAGTAGGTCCCTCCCGGATCATAACTTGACCCGGGAAACAGGTACTGTTGGCATGGAATCCAAATATGGCCTGGACTTCCGGATCCTTCAGTGCTCCTTCCTGCACCATGCGCATAGCCCCCCCATCAACCCCAGTTGGAGCACCTTCTTCAGCAGGTTGGAAAAGGAAAACCACAGTGCCAGGTAATTCTGATTGAAGCTGGCTTAAAACTGTAGCCGTACCTATGGCCGCCGCAGTGCTGGCATCATGCCCACATACATGGGCCACAGATGTTTCCTGACCATTATAATCCGTTTTTACATTAGATGAGTATTCAAGACCAGTTTCTTCCTTTACAGGTAGGGCATCAATATCCGCCCTGATAGCTACAGTAGGACCAGGTTTTTCCCCATTAAGAACTGCTTTTATACCGGTTTTAGCAATGCCCGGTTTAACTACCAAATTAGGGAGTTTTTTTAGTTGTTTCTGAATGAACTGGCTGGTTTCATACTCTTGATAAGCCAGTTCAGGGTGTTGATGCAGCCAACGGAAAATTTGGATCTGGGAAAAAGAAAACTCACTGGTTAATTGATCTATACGTTTGTATAAAGCCTCATGGGGCATTAAAACCACCCTCTTATTTCACCGGTAGAATTGTTTAATTTAATCCTGATTATATTTTTAGAATTACCCATTAATTTACCTACCGAGGGTAGGATAACCTGCGTGAAATAGATACATCTCTGAACCCTTCACAACTTTATTATCCGAGATCTAGATCAGGTTTTAAGTAGATAAATGTAATAAATAAAAAAAATTAATCAATAAATCTTTCCACAAAGTCAGATTTTATGAACTTATTTACTGATTTAGCCAATTAATGTTTGATTAGAATAGATCAAAGGTTAGCAGAATTACAGCACCCACAAACACGATGATTAGATAGTACAGAATCACTTTATATCCAATTTTTTTCATAGTGACTGAGTCATCATGGGGAGTGTAGTATTTAAAGAGAACGTATAAAAACAACATTATGGCAAATCCAGAAACTAGCATTGCATAGTCATAAACTACGTTTAATAATAATACATTACATAAAACAAATAAAAAAATTCCAATCAGGATAATTTTAAAATCAAACCTAGATTCAGGATTAAAACTCAAGAAATTCTTTTTATTTTGTTTTCTATCAGGTTTTAGGGGGTTTTTACACTTGTAACAGATTTCGGCTTTTTTGCTGTTTTTAGTTTTGCACCGTGGACAGATAATTGTAGATACCAAGATATCACCTATAAATTTGATTACTTATTTTAAAATGCTCAGTCTGTGAATGATAAGTAAATATGACTTCCCCTGATTTCTTGATATCTTAATCTGTTATTTTTCCATATTCTAGCGATATGTGAAATCTATTAAGGGATTGCAGTCATTTGATGGCTTATTTTATTTGCAGTAACTGTATTCATTATTGTTATGCTGTTATAAAATAGGGGCTTATAAAACTTACGAAGGTTGAAAACCCATTAAGATTCCATTATCAATTCATGTCAACTCTCTCCAAGACTTTTCAATTAGAACTGGTATTGAGTCTGTCAATGCAATAAAATCTTAAAATTCCCTGAATATCTCATAAAGCCCTAAATAATTAGAAAAAACTAGAAATGTCCAATATCTTAAATTTTATATTGACATTATAGCCCACTTGAATAGTAGAAACCTACATAATTCTACATACATTTTTCTTTATGAAAAATGATTTTTCATCATATTTAAAATTAATTTACAGTGGGTTATTTTTTCAAAAAATAATTATAGGGTCGGTTTATGGGAAAAAAAAGAAATAAAAATCTTTATATATTTTTAATGTAATTTTATTATTAATTAAGGTTAATAATTAAAAAAATCCCTAAAAGGGTCAGGTGGTCAAATGTCTAAAGAACTTAAAAAGGAACTAGAAGAACAGATAAGAGGGAAAGTTCAAGCTGAAATTGAAAAAGAAATAGAAGAACAAATAAAAGGGAAACCTGATGTAGAAATTAAAAAAGAAATAGAAGAACAAATAAGGGGCAAAGTTCAAGCTGAAATTTCAAAGGAAATAGAAGAACAAATAAGGGGCAAAGTTCAAGCTGAGATTCAAAAAGAAATAGAAGAACAAATAAGAGGGAAAAAATAATTAAATTGATTCTTCTAACCCATTTTTATTTTTTTTAACTCTTTTAAAATAATTTTAGTGCTTAAATTAATTTTGCAGATTAAATTACCGTTAAATTTTTTTTAAAAATCTTTACAGAACTTATTTTATTATTATTGATATGCAAAAAAATGCATAACGGATATAAGTCTTTCGAAATTGTTTCGTTAACAAAAGTTTATATTAGGATATAATCAAGACCATTCTTATGAATACATCATGAATATTCATGTAGGATTTTGAGTTACATACTCAAAAGTAGTTGTAAATCCCATTTTAGGGAAAATAACAAACCAAAACTAGTGAAAAATCATGATAGATTAACTAGGTCTGCATGATAATTCATGAATATATTCGAATAGAATTTGATAGTCGATTAAAAGGAGGTCAATATATATGGCATCGTCGTTTAAATCACCTGCAGATACCGCTAAAGCTTGTGTCGGTATTGCAGCGTTGAAAGAAAAAGCCCCTTTAAGTAATTTACTTGTTTTAAGCTTTTTAGCTGGGGCCTACATTGCATTTGGAGGACTTCTGGCAGAAGTTGCTACTGGAGGTATGGCCGCTGCTGGTTATCCTACAGGATTAGTAAAATTCGTCTTCGGTGGCGTGTTCCCAGTAGGGCTAATGCTGGTCGTTATAGCCGGTTCTGAGCTTTTTACTGGTAATTGTATGTACATGCCTATGGGAATGCTTCAGGGAGAAGCCAGCCTAATGGGTACCATTAGAAACTGGGTAGGAAGCTGGATTTTCAACCTGGTAGGTGCAGTCTTTGTTGCATACGTCTTAGCATACCTCACCGGTATTCTAACCGCAGACCCTTGGGCAGGAACCGCAGTCACCATCGCCAAAACCAAAGCACTCGGTGGAGCACAGTTTGTAGCAGCAGGAAAAACTGTAACATCACTAAACTGGATGCAAGTGTTCTGGAGAGCAATTGGATGTAACTGGTTAGTATGTCTAGCAGTTTACCTGGCTATTGCCTCAGATGATATTATTGGTAAAGTATTCGGAATCTGGTTCCCAATAATGGCTTTCGTAACCATCGGATTCGAGCACGTAGTCGCAAATATGTTCTTTATACCTGTCGGAATATTCATAGGCGGAGTAACCTGGTCCCAGTTCTTCATCAACAACATGATACCAGCTACTCTCGGTAACATCGTTGGTGGAGCAATATTTGTAGGCTGTATCTACTGGTTCACCTACCTACGGGGAACCAAAAAAGCAGAAGCCTAATCCCGGAAAGTAAATTACATTGCCAAATTAGGTATTTGTGAAATCCTTTCCAATTTTCTTTTTTATTTTTTAAAAAAAAGGGAAGGGTGTCCAAATCCCAAAGTCTATCATGAATGATCATATAGCAAACATTCATTCTCCGGTGAATTATCACTGGAAAAGTACGAGTCAATAGAAATTATCATGAATATTCATGGATTTTAGAGGAAGAATTTTATTACATCATAATTTATGATGAGAGGAGGAAGAAAATGAATATCCAATACACACCAACCACATGTCCCTACTGCGGATGTGGATGTGGATTTAACCTAGTAAGTGTCGATGGCAAACTGAAAGGTGTGGAACCATGGAAAAGAAACCCGGTGAATGAAGGAAAACTATGTCCAAAGGGTAACTTTTCATATGAGTTTGTCCACCGAGAAGACAGGTTAACCACCCCTTTAATTAAAAAAGGTGGAGAATTTGTTGAAGCAACCTGGGATGAAGCACTTGATCTGGTTGCATCCAAATTATCCGAAATGAAAGAAGCAAATGCTGAGCAACTGGCTTTCCTATCCTCAGCTAGATGTACAAACGAAGATAACTACGTGTTCCAGAAATTTGTGAGAACCGTAGTTGGAACCAACAACGTGGACCACTGTGCACGATTATGTCACGGTCCTTCAGTGGCCGGGCTGGCCCAGACCTTTGGATCCGGAGCCATGACCAACTCACTGGAAAGCTGTGCCCATGCTGATGTGGTGTTCCTGATTGGAACCAACACCCTGGAACAACACCCACTGATGTGGAGAAGAGCATTACAAGCCAAAGAAAATGGCGCAAAAATCATGGTGGCAGACCCCAGATTCACACCATCCGCCAAACAAGCTGACCTGTACATACCATTCCAATCCGGTACTGATGTGGCATTACTGAATTCCATGATGAATGTGATTATCGCCGAAGGACTGGAAGACAAAGAGTTCGTTGAAAACCGTACCACTGGCTTCGAAGAACTTAAAGAAATGGTTAAACAGTACCCTCCAGAAGAAGCTGAAAAAATTACTGGAGTTCCTGCTGATCTAATCAAAGAAGCAGCACTTATGTACGCTAAAGCAGACAGTGCCGCCTTACTATTCTCAATGGGTATAACCCAACACACTGTTGGTACTGAAAACGTTATGTCCACCTCCAACATAGCCATGCTCACCGGTAACATTGGACGACCCGGTACTGGAGTTAACCCACTACGAGGTCAAAACAACGTGCAAGGAGCATGTGACATGGGAGCACTCCCGGTAGTATACCCTGGATACCAGGCTGTTATTAACGAGGAACTGGGAGAGAAAATGCAAACCTCATGGGGATGCGGTGACCTATCATGCGCACCGGGTCTTACTGTAGTGGAAATGATGCACGCCGCCCACGATGGTGATATTAAGGGTATGTACATTATGGGTGAAAACCCAATGATATCCGACCCAGACCAACAACATGTTGAATCTGCCCTAAACAAGTTGGACTTCCTAGTAGTACAGGACATCTTTTTAACTGAAACCGCAGCCCTGGCTGATGTGGTGTTACCCGCATTCTCATGGGCTGAAAAAGACGGAACCTTCACCAGCACCGAAAGAAGGGTGCAGTACATCAGAAAAGCCGTAGACGGACCAGGTGAAACCAGAGATGACTGGGAGATAATTTCAGACATTGCTACCAGAATGGGTTCTGAACTCTTTAAATTCAACAGTGCACATGAAATCTTTGAAGAAGTACGATATGTCACTCCCCAGTATGCTGGTATGAACAAGGAAAGACTGGAAAAACCAGAGGCACTGCACTGGCCTTGCCCTGACGAAGAACACCCAGGAACCCCCATACTTCACGCAGAAAAATTCGCAACACCCGATGGCCTCGGCGTATTCAAAGCCATCGAATTCAAACCACCAGCTGAAAACCCAGATGATGAGTACCCATTCATACTCACCACCGGACGTGTACTCTTCCACTGGCACACCGGTAGTATGACCCGAAGATCAGAAACACTGGACCGTGAAGTTCCAACTGGTTTCGTGGAAATTAACCCAGAAGACGCAGCAAAACTCGGTGTTAAAAATAAAGAAATGGTTAAAGTTAAAACCCGACGTGGTGAAATCGAAGTACCAGCCAAAGTCACTTCAGACATTATACAGGGAACTGTATTCATACCATTCCACTTTGCTGAATGTGCTGCAAACATGCTCACCAGTGGTGATGCACTGGACCCATTCGCCAAAATGCCTGAACTAAAAGTTTCCGCAGCAAGCATTGAAAAACTGGAGTGATCCCAATGGTTCAAGTAGGCGATATGTATTATGCATGGGGTTCAGACGATGAAATAGCCACCAGCGGTGAATGTGGTGGTGCAGTAACCACCATATTAAAGTTCCTTTTAGAAGACGGAATAGTAGACGCAGTCCTCGCCGTGAAAAAAGGTTCAGATCTATACGATGCTGTACCCACCTTAATAACCGATCCTGAAGAAGTCATAGAAACAGCAGGATCCCTCCACTGTGGAACACTGAACATGGCTAAAATAGTGGGGAAATATCTGGACGGTGCCAAAGATATGAAAATCGCAGTCACCACCAAACCCTGCGACGCCATGACCATGGTCGAGCTAATCAAAAGGGAAGAAATAGATGGTGACAACGTGCTTATGGTAGGGGTTAACTGCGGAGGAACCATGCCCCCGGTTAAAGCCCGACAGATGATCGAAAAATTCTACGAAACTGACCCAGATGAAGTGGTTAAAGAAGAAATTGCCAAAGGAAAACTGATCATCGAAACCAAAGACAACGAAGAACAGGAAATAAGCATCGACGAACTGGAAGACGCTGGATATGGTCGTAGAACCAACTGCCGAAGATGTGAAATCAACATACCAAGTATGGCTGATCTCGCACTGGGTAACTGGGGAGTAATCGGACCTTTAACCGGCAAAGCAACCTTCGTAGAAGTATTCTCCGAAAAAGGTGCCGATGCTCTTGGTAAAGCCATAGAATCCGGAGCTCTCAACACCCAGGAACCAATTCCTAAAGGTGTTGAAATAAGGGCTAACATCGACAAGATCATGGCAAAATTAGCTGGTAAATGGCAAGCCAAAGATTTCGACGAAACCAGAGGCGAAATATTTGCCACAATGGCCCAGTACATGGACCAATTCGACAAATGTATCAAGTGCTACGGTTGCAGGGAATCCTGTCCAATCTGTTACTGTGAAAACTGCTGTCTAGAATCAAATAATGGTCCCGACTGGCTGAGCAAAGAACTCCCACCATCACCACTGTTCCATATGGAAAGGTTAATCCACATGGTGGAATCCTGTACCAACTGCGGACAGTGCGAGGAAGTGTGCCCTGCCGAAATACCACTGGCAAAAATCTGGCATGAAATCAACCTCAAACTACAGGAAACCTATGGTTTCACCAGAGGCATGGACGAAAAAATGCCACCATTGTCTTATTTCCCAGCACCTGGAAAATAAACCGTGAAAAAACTTGAAGGTGGGATTCCCACCTTTTTTATATTATAATCCTTACTTAACACACTGATCAAATCATGCCAGACCCGAAGAAAATAGGTCATATCACGATCTTGAAAAATTCAAGATATAACAAACCACATTTGTATAATCCTTTGATTCTGACCTAATAATTTGTCGCTCAAATATATCATCAATAAAAAAAAAATTAGAGTCAGGAAGAACATCACCCCCAGCAAAAATAGAAAAATGCAAGATGTGGTTTGTTATTAACCATTAACTGGAGAAATTAATCTAACAATTACGCAAACCTCATGGTTAGAAATTTGCGATTATGAAAAATAATTATCAAAAAAGAAAAAGGAGATAATCATATGGAATGGACCCCTAAAATAATAGTTTTTTGTTGTAACTGGTGTTCCTATGGTGGAGCAGACACTGCAGGTACAGCAAGGATGCAATATCCCCCAAACGTGCGAATAATAAGAGTAATGTGTTCCGGTAGGATAAATCCTCTCTTTGTTTTGAAAGCATTTGATGAAGGAGCTGACGGAGTAATGGTTGCCGGATGCCACTTTGGAGATTGTCACTACGACAGAGGAAACTTCGCATGTGACCGACGTATAACCGCTTTAAAAACAGTGATAAAGACCTTGGGCCTTGAAGAAGGAAGATTCTACCTTGACTGGATATCTGCTTCTGAAGGTGAGAAATTCGCCAATGCAATGAAGATGGTGAGTGAACAAGTTAAAGAACTTGGTCCCTTCTCCTGGAGAAAAAACAAGGCAGAAGTGTAAGGTGATCAAATGGTTCAAATAAACGACATGTATTATGCTTTATCCCCTGATGAAGAAATAGCAGCCAGTGGAGAATGTGGAGGCGCAGTAACATCCATTCTCAAGTTCTTACTTGAAGAAGGTATAGTGGATGCAGTTCTCGCCGTGAAAAAAGGTGCTGATCTATACGATGCAGTGCCCACACTAATAACCGACCCTGAAGAGGTCATAGAAACAGCAGGATCCCTCCACTGCGGAACACTGAACATGGCCAAAGTAATCCACAAATACCTTGACGGTGCACAGGACATGAAAATCGCAGTCACCACCAAACCCTGCGACGCCATGACCATTGTGGAACTGATGAAAAGGAAGCAGATCAATCAGGACAATGTGGTGATGATTGGGATTAACTGCGGAGGAACCTTACCCCCAGTACAGGCCCGTGAAATGATCGAAAAATTCTACGAAATCGATCCAGACACAGTGGTGAAGGAAGAAATCGCCAAAGGAAACTTGGTAATTGAAACCTCGGATGACGCTGAAAAAGAGGTCAGTATTGACGAGCTGGAAGACCAGGGATACGGACGAAGAACCAACTGCCGAAGATGCGAAACCAACATACCCAAAATGGCAGACCTAGCCATGGGTAACTGGGGAGTAATCGGACCACAGGCAGGTAAAGCAACCTTCGTAGAGGTATTCTCCGAAAAAGGTGCAGAAATCCTGGATAAAGCCATTAAAGCAAACGTCTTAAAAGTACAGGACCCAGTTCCAAAGGGTATTGAAATAAGGGCTAACATCGATAAAGCAATGGTTAATCTGGCTAACAAATGGCAAGCCCGGAATTTCGAAGAAAGTGACGAGTTAATGAACCTGGACCAGTACCTGGATGAATTTGACAAATGTATCAAATGCTACGGTTGCAGAGAAGCATGCCCTATCTGTTTCTGTAGGGAATGTTCCATTGAGTCCGAATCTGTTAACTGGGTACCTAAAGGTGAAATTCCCCCATCACCAATGTTCCACTTTGTGAGAATGTTGCATATGGTGGATTCCTGTACCAACTGCGGACAGTGCGAAGAAGTATGCCCAGCCGAAATACCACTGGCCAGGATCTTCCATAAAATAAACGTGGAATTACAGGATGTATTTGACTATCACCCCGGATACGATGTGGAACAAAAACCACCTCTTTCAGTGATAGACAAAGAACCTAGTGAGGAATAACATTAACCTCACATCTACTATTTTTTTTATTATTTTAAAGAATTTTAGGATATTTTGGAATAAAATCTCTACTTTAGATAACTTACTCAATGTTATGGTGATAAAATGATGCTTGATGAAGTTTTAAAGGCCAATGAAGATTTCGTTAAAGATTTCGAACCTAAAAAAATGAGTCACATGCCCCAAAAGAAGTTGGCCATTGTGACCTGTATGGACACCAGACTTACCGGGTTTTTAGAACCTGCAATTGGAATTGGAAGGGGAGACGCCAAGATAATCAAAAATGCAGGTAATGCTGCAGTTGACCGGGATGTTATTCGTTCAGTGGCCGCAGCCATCCACGCTCTGGGTGTGGAAGAAGTAATGGTAATCGGTCATTACGATTGTGGAATGGCCAATGTGGATCCTGAAAAACTGGAAGCCAACATGAAAGCCAGGGGTGTGGATGAAAAAGCACTTTCTGAGGTAAATCTTAAAGATTGGATAGGGGCAATTGATGGTGAAGAAGAGAATGTGATGGTAGTAGTGGAAAAAATCAAGGAATCACCATTTATTCCAGATGATGTGCCAATCCATGGCCTTATAATTGACCTCTATGATGGTAAATTGAAAGTTTTAGTGGAAGGATAGATAAGTTCTATTCTCATTCATTTTTTAGATAAAAAATATAGATATTTTTTAAAAATTTTAATATTAGTTTTTATAAAGCTTAATTGAATGTTCTACTACCTTCAATGCTTTTTTGTAATCTTCCCAGCCCAATACTTCGGTAGTTTTTCCTTCAAGTCGTTTGTATTCCTGGAAGAAGTGAACAATCTCGTTGAGGAGTGATTCTGGAAGATCGTTGATGTTTTTTATGTGAATGGATCTAGGGTCATCCACTGGAACCGCCAGGATCTTGTCATCCTGTTCTCCACCATCGATCATTTTTAAAAGTCCAATTGGTCGGCTTTTAATTACACAACCTGGAAATGTTGGTTGTTCCATGATTACCAGTATATCCATGGGATCTCCATCATCATAGAGAGTTTGAGGGATTATACCGTATTCACCGGGGTAGAAGAATGGTGATGACAGTACCCGGTCCAGGATAAAAGCCTCTTTATCCTTGTCATATTCATATTTATTCCGTGAACCCTTGGGTATTTCAATCACTGCGTACACCACTTCCGGTGCATTTGGCCCGGGTTTAATATCTTTCCACAAATTCATTATATCATCTCCTTTTTGGATTTTCATTAAATTTTAAATAAATTTCAATTTTAAATGGAACTTAGCGAATATAATTATCATTATTTTTATCTTAAACGGGTCAAAGGAATTCACAGAGCAAGATTCAGATGTATTGTAAGCTTTTTAGAATATACAAAGCTCGGTAAACATACTCAAGCTCAGATATCCCTATGAAGTAAGATCTTCTAAACCCTCCATCGGCATTTTGAAGTTTTAATACAAAATTAATGACTTCATCACGGTTTGACCAGTGAACGAGGGGATAATCAAGAATTTCATAGATTCTAATCCCTGCATATATGCTTTCAATATAGGGAGGGTAACTTAAGGGAGTGTAAGCAAAAATTCCTTCGTCAGTCTGGCAATTCTCAGTGAAATCCATTATTTTATCCGGTGAATTAATTAAATCCGGGTTAATGAGATTCAATGTTTCCAGAGCATAATAGGTAGACATTATATCAGACTTATATCTCCCAAATCCACCATCCTGATTTTGGAAGTCCAAAACACATTTATTAATACACCCTGGCAGTTCAATCCCCACTATTCTCATGATATTAGCCATTAAATAAATTATTTCCAAATTGGAAGTCTTGTATCGCTCTAAAAATCTATTAACATATTTTTGAGGAAAATTTGTATTTCTTTTAAATGAATCCAGAATGTTTACCCTGTAAAAAATTCCCCTGGTACCGTATTGTCTTCCTTCCTGTAAGCTTTCAATCCATTTAATTGTGCTTTCCATATTTTTAGGTTCTTCATCCCACATTTGAAGAATTTTAACACCGTAGTACGTGTTCTTAGTATCAGGAATCCCTTCATAAAGAGTGAATCCACCTTCAGGATGTTCTCTTTTCCGGACGAACCTTAAAGCATTATCTAAAATACAAATCGCCTCAACATGATGTATTTAGGGAGACTAGAACAATGAATAAAATCCCTTGTTCTTTTTCAAATCACTGTTTCTTGTAAACCAGTTGATGAATGAAAAAATATTCAATTGTCTGGAAACTGATTTAAATAGAAATTTTAATGATTGAGGGGCAAGTTTAGTTAAAAAAGCCAAAAATCTGTAAAAATGTCTTAAAACCAAAATTAAGAACTTTAATATCAATCCTGAACAATTAAAAACATATATAAAAACCTTTTTCGTGAATGGTGAGTTTGATTCCGCTGGCAACTATGATTCCTCCACATATTAATTTGTTATAGGGATCATCAGCACTTCGCGGTTATAAGGTGGAACCCATCACCTACATAAATCACTATTAACACATGAAATATAAAAACATTTCTGATCCACATCAAAAACATGGCCTCACAAGTTTAATCATTAATACCCAAATACCTCCGGAGTAAGAAATAAATAAACACTTGAAACTTGAATTACAGAACTTAGCTATCTTATTTTTCATTTTTAAAAGTTTAAAAAAAGATTAATTATACATGTATTACTGCACTACTTACCCTTCACACCAAAAATCAAGACGAAAAAGATAACTATCAGAACTTAACCATGTTAATTTAACCAGATATTTATTAACATGCGGAGGGATTTAGCAAATGAGTAAAATAGACCGGCAG
>Ga0074193_1002085_pt1 | contig 19932 bp, 15 predicted proteins | sample EPASupsiteHSE605_FD_64523 | JGI IMG/M metagenome (GOLD analysis project Ga0074193, IMG submission 64523) | Bioremediated contaminated groundwater from EPA Superfund site, New Mexico - Sample HSE6-05 | ecosystem: Environmental > Aquatic > Deep subsurface > Groundwater > Contaminated ... | reverse complement strand
GCAAGTATCTTCCACCAAAAATACCAATTACCAGCGTAACTAGAAAGGAAACGATAATTGCTGACCAATTAAGATTCTCTTTTTTATACCATTTCAAATATCTATTGCGGAATCTTTCTATTGACTTAATAACTACTATAAACATGCCAATAGTAAAAAATGAGAAAAATAGAATATTTCCGAGATCTGAATAAATATTTGTTGATTGGGATTGAAAAATTAAAGGAAGAACTATAACCCCCGACAATCCGATAAATATAATGGTACCGGTCATAAAAAAGCTTATTAACGGTAAGTACCATAAAAATCCAAAAATTAGTTGTTTTTCTGTTACAGGTTGTGTTTCCAGTTCGAAATTGCAAGCTGGACATGTTTTATCATTATCCATAACACATCCACAATTAGGACAAATTTTCTGAGATTCAGCCACATCATTTAAATCCTGAGCGCATTCCAAATTTCCACCACATTCATCATTATCAGAGAAATCGGGAGATTCATTCGGTTGGAGTTCATAGTAACTCCCACATTTATTGCAAACAAGATAAGAACCATTATTAGTCAATTAATTTCCAAATGTAACTCATTACTGTTCTCCGTGATAAAATTGCTATTATTTAATAACCCCACCACAGATATTGGGCTAAAACTTATATTTAATAATTTCTATTCATACCCTGCACATCAAAAATATGTGTATTTATATTATAAAAAGGATAATCCAAGATTTAATATACCTAAAAATAAGTTTAAACTCATTATTTAGTCAAATAATTTGATATTTAATTTTTAATTAACTAAATTTACATTTTAATAAATTTTAATCAGTATCAAGAAAAAATAGAATAAAAGTAAGTGTTATCTTAATAAAAATCAGCAATGGAATAAATCAATTGAAATTCCTTAAACTTCAATCAAATTTAATTATCCTTTTTATGCCACTCCCAAGCCGTGCTGATTATTTTAGTCAAGTCATCATATTGGGGTTGCCATTTAAGAATGTTTCGGGCTTTCTGAGAACTTCCAACCAGAACGGGAGGATCACCCAGTCGTCTCTTGGTTTCAGTGGCTTTTATATCTTTCCCAGTGACTTTTCTGGATTCTTCTATTACTTCTCGAACTGAGAATCCATTACCATTTCCCAGGTTGAAAACTTCACTACTTCCCCCGGATTCTAAGTATTTAAGAGCTTTTATATGGGCATCAGCCAGATCAGTGACGTGTATGTAATCCCGAATGCAGGTACCATCAGGGGTGGGGTAATCGGTTCCGAAAATCTTAATATCTTCTCTTTTACCCGTGGCCGCGTCCAGTATGAGTGGTATTAGATGGGTTTCCGGATCATGTCTTTCACCCACTTCACATTCTGGATCCGCACCGGCGGCGTTGAAGTAACGGAGAGAAACATATTTGAGCCCATAAGCAGAGCTGTAGTCCTTTAGGACCTTTTCCACCATGAGTTTACCCTGGCCGTAGGGGTTTATGGGGTTCTGAGGATGGTCCTCGGTTAATGGTATTTTCTGGGGATTTCCGTAGGTGGCGCAGGTTGAGGAGAAAACCAGCTTCTTCACCTGGAATTCATTCATCACCTGGAGGAGGTTCAGGGTGTTTCGGAGGTTGTTGAGGTAGTATTTCTGGGGGTCTTCCACGGACTCCCCTACATACGTGAATGCTGCAAAATGCATCACTGCTTCTACCTCATACTTCCGGAACACATTCCGGATTGCTTCCAGATCACCGAGATCCACTTCTTCAAAGACTCCCCATTTCAGGAAGTCCTCATGTCCGTAGCTCATGTTATCCAGAACCACTGTTTCATATCCTGCCAGGTTAAGCTCCTTATTGGCATGGGAGCCTATGTATCCTGCCCCTCCAGTTACCAGTATCATAGGTAAAGGTTAGATTATTATTGCATTTAATTGCATCGCGTACCGATCTCCAACTAATAGAGATACATGTGGGCAAATAACCAATGGAAGAATTACTAATGGAAATAAAGGGAAGTAAATTTATATGCTATAAAATCATCTTATTAATTAAAAAGAAACCTGATTGATTCTGAAAAACTATTATTAAGAGGATAAAATGCGCCGAGTATACTTTTTAATCATGCTATGCATAATAGTGGTGGCTGCATCTGGCTGCACCCATGATGACTTAGATCCATTGAACTACACACCTTCATCTTCCAATAACAGTAGTTCCAGTTCCACTGCCGTTCCAAGCACTACCACCAATACCAGTTCATCCAACTCCAACAATCCTAGTGCGGAGGTGAGTGGTAAGTGTTACAAGGTGGTGGATGGGGATACCATAGATGTGGAGGGAGTAGGTAGAGTGCGCTTTGTAGGGGTTAACACTCCCGAAAGGGGAGATTCCGGTTATCAGGAAGCCAAAGACTACGTTAAAAATATGTGTCTGGGTAAAACCGTGGGCCTGGATATTGATGATTCTAAAAACAAGGACAAGTACGACCGTACACTGGCCGTGGTCTACGTGGATGGTGTGAACCTCAACCAGGAACTCTTAAAGAAGGGTTATGCAGAAGTGATGTACATTCCCCCATCAGAGTTCAATCCTTATGGTTGGACATAGATTCACCTTTTTTCTGGAAAATCTTTAAAACAAAAATGCAATACTAAATACCCAAGAAAAGTTTTGGAAAAATTAAGGAGTGAACCTATAGTACTCCCCATCAGTTAGCTTAATTTTCTTTATAATTCCCTTATTTTCCAGGGAGGTTACCAGATTGTACATGCTGATGCTGCTTAACTCCAATTCCCCGTAGAGGAAAGTGCCCTCCAGCAATGTCCTGGAAATGTTCCCAGATTCATCCACCACTTTTTGAATTAACTCCATGGCCTTCAGTTCCTTTTCCGAGAACTGTTCCTCCAGTTCAACTTCAACCCCTTCTTCATCTGCATCGGTTAACTCGCCATCATCATCGCTCTTGCTTTTGTTATTGTGGTTGTCGTTGCTGAGGTTAGCTTCTCCTTCCTTAGGGAGAACCTTTTCTATTTCTACAATACCCTCAGGAGTTTCTACACCGCTTTCTGGTTGATGATTATCATCCCTATTTTCCACATCAGGAGTACCAATACCCATGTCCTCATTATCCAGAGTAAGGGCATTATCCAGGGCCCATTGGTCACTGTCAGGTACTCTTTTCTTTTCAACGGTTGCCTTGGACGTATCCTTTGAAGAGGTTACTTTGGAAGAATCCTCGGAAGGGGTTACCTTAGAAGTATCCTCTGGAAGAGTTACCTTGGAAGTATCCTCTGAAGGAGTATCCTTGGACTGTGTCTCTCCTTGAACAACTCCTCCCTCTTCACTGCCCCGGTTCTTTTCCAGGCGGATAATCCCATCCTGGAGGGTTATGTAGTTTTCCTTCTCCAGGTGTTCTAAAATGGGGTTAAGGTCTTCTTCAGAAGTGCCCAGGTCCAGTTTAAGGATTTTGTAGGGAACTCCTCCCTGGTATTCTGCACTGAAGTATTTGATGCCGTTTAAGACCCTTTTCTGTTGGGATGTGAGGATGTTCATGATCTACTGTTTGGTTCCTTTCCATTAATAAATAAAGTTTTAAATTAAGGAGCACCATATATTGGTGATGCTCAATTACTATTACCCGCTTATTTACTCTAAAAACTTACAAAAAAACTTTCATATTTATTTTGGAGGATCAAATGCTTGATTCACTTTATGAAAAGGCCTTAAAAAAGAGAGATGGCATCCAAAAAAAATTAGATGGAATCGGATACTCCCAGGTGGATGCTTCCCAGCAATGGGTGGATCACCCCCTGAAAGAAAACACTCAAAAGGTGAGTATTGCTGCCGGTGATGGTAGTATCAATAAACGTAAATTTTTACCATTCATCTTCTACGCCATTGATGCCGAAGGCATAATACACAGCCCCCGTGGCCTTGAACGGATTGAAAGTTCTGAGATTGATATCATATCCCATCATAAATATGTGGATGACCGTTTGAGGAGTTACATGGGTATATTTGAGATTAAAAATGCCCTGAGGATGTTCGCTGAATATGATGTTGATTTGTTCCTCTTTGATGGTTCCATCCTGGGAAACCTCATCAGACCATTCCCCATTGAAAGAGAACTCAAAGAACATGTGAAAGAAAGGATAAGAGAAAAATACCTACCCCTCCTAGAGGAGGAGTTAAATAGTTCTGATGTGGGAATAACCTCCTCCAAATTTGAAGATTTGATTGCAGCTGAATTTAACAACCACACTGAACCAGTGATCTACCTGGAAAACCTGGAGAACCTGCTGGTCATCTGTGAACTAATGGAACAAAAACAGAAAATAGTGGCAATCTCCAAAACATCAACCAGTACTGAATATTTTGATTCGAAAATACCAGACATGGCCATATTTGATATGCACAGTAAGAAACAGGGATATTCCAAACCCCGATATTCCAATGTTTCCGAGGTTAAGAGGGATTTCCCGGTTAGAAATGATTTCCTGAAGGGTTTAACCTTCACCATTTTCTACGCCAGACTGGAGGATCATAAAAACATACTGAAGTTCGAATTACCATACCACGCTACTGAAGAGGATATAAAAGAGTTATTGAAAAATATAAAGAAGATCAGTGCCGAAGGATATCCTTTACTACTGAAAAAAACCCATAATGATGTGGTTATCCGTAAAAATGATTTAAAAAACCTTTCCAAGATAATGGGGTTCCTGGAGAAGAGTGGGAGGGAAATGTTAAATGAATGAAGTTATTGGAAGATGCATAGGTGAAACCTCACTGGTAACTGTGAGCTTCGTGTCCAAGAAAATGCCCAGGGTAGGTGAATACGTCTCCCTTAAATATGATGGTAAAAACGTGCTGGGGATGATTGAATCACTGGTAAGGGGCAGTGTTTCCATTAATGATCAAATCTATGACCCCCTGACCATTGAAAAAATCAAGGCAATTGAAGGTGACGACCATTACGTGAAGGGAACTGTTAAGATACTGGGAGATATTGATGATGACCTGCGCATTCCCCGTACACCAGCACCACCAGGAACCGAAATACAGGTTGCTGATTCACAGATCCTGAAGAGGATATTCAAGGTGGACCAGTATGGTTTGAAACTGGGAAACCTTATAACCCAGAAAGAAGTGGGTATAGAAGTGGATATCAATAAAATGGTGTCCAGACACCTGGCAGTTCTGGCCATGACCGGTGCTGGGAAGTCAAATACAGTTTCAGTCATTGTAGATGGCCTCCTAAAGGTTAATGGGAGTGTTCTGATATTTGACATGCATTCTGAGTATGTGAACACTGATTTTGGGAAGGATAAGGTCAATGTAATGCATCCCCAGATCAACCCCCTCTACCTCTCCTTTGGTGAGATTAAAAAGTTGGCCAACATACCCCCCAATGCCTATGTCCAGGAAAGGTACTTCCTGAAAGCTTACAAATCCGCACGTAACAGCCTAATGCAGGGTTCAACTACTGGTAAAGATTTCATTGCCCTGATAATAAGTAAACTAGAAGGATGGTTAGCTGAATCTGAGGATCCCGAGGCTAAATCCACTAATTCAGGGGATAAAAAATCAATAGCCGATGTCTTAAACAAACTGGACCATATGCAGGATAAGTACGGTAACATACTCAGCCTGGAAGCAAAAGATATTATAAGCAGTTTGAAGGTGGGGAAAGCCAACATTCTGGATCTGGGTTCGGTGGATGAATTTGCCTCGGATGTGGTGGTTAGCCATATCCTCCGGAACGTTTTAAAGAGCCGTAAAGATTTTTTAAGAAATGGAGAAGGTCTGGAGTTTCCCATATTTTTGATCCTGGAAGAAGCCCATATCCTGGCCCCCCAGAATAGGAAAACAGAATCTAAACTGTGGATAAGTAGAATTGCCCGTGAGGGGCGTAAGTTTTCAGTGGGACTGTGTCTGGTGAGCCAGAGCCCTAAATCCCTGGACTCGGATGCTCTTTCCCAGGCCAATAATATGATAATCCTGCGCCTGGTGGAGCCCACTGACCAGAGCCATGTGCAACGGGCCAGTGAAAGTCTGAGTGATGATCTGATAGCTCAACTTCCCTCCCTGAATATCGGGGAAGCCATAGTGCTGGGTTTAATGACCCGCATCCCCACCCTGGTTAAGATAGATGAATTCCAGGGAAAAATCACCGGAGGAGACCTTAACATTGTAGAAGAATGGTCAAAATCCCATAAAAGGGAGGAAGAACTCCTGGAAGAACAGAAAATGGAATATGAGGATCTGGGAGGAGATTACTGATGCAGTTTGCCCATCTAGCTGATACCCATATGGGTTACCGCCAGTATGGACTTTCAGAACGGGAAAACGACTTTTTTGAGGTTTTTGATCAGGCTATTGAGGAGTTAGTTGGTGAAAGACCGGATTTTGCCATTCACTCTGGTGATCTGTTCGAATATTCAAGACCCCCCACCAGGGCCCTGTTAACTGCACAGAAGGGTATTTTAAGGTTGAAAGAAGAAAAAATTCCCATCTACGCCATTGCCGGTAACCATGATGTGGTGATGCGTAAAAATGCACTTCCACCCCAAATTTTATTTAAGGACTTTGGTTTGAAGCTCATAAGTCCCCATAACCCATATTATCTGGAAGGGGATGTTTTCATTGGAGGTGCACCCTACACATCCAAGTACCATTCCAAACAATTAGTTGAACGCTTGGAAGGTATTGAAAAGTCATCCGTAGAATTTGATAAACGGATTCTGGTGCTTCACCAGGGAATTGACCGTTACATTCCCTATGAATATGAGCTTAAAATTGGTGATGTGCCCCAGAGTTTCAACTACTGTGCCTTTGGCCACATCCACGAACGGGTGGTGGATGATTTTGGTGAGGGTAAACTGGCTTATCCTGGTTCCACAGAGATATGGCGATCCAACGAGGTTGAAGGTTACCGGAAGAATGGTAAAGGATTTTATCTGGTGGATATCAGTGGAGATATCCCGGAAATCGAAAATATTGACCTTAAACTTCCCCGGGAATTTATAAAAGAAACCATCAAGTACAGCCAGCTCCAGGATGAACTATCACGGATTAATCAATATATCCGCAGCCTCCAGAAGAAGCCCATACTAATGGTCACTGTGGAAGGGGGAAATTTCAGCCGTTCTGAGGTTTATGAAACTTTAAATCAGGCTTTATCAGATTCATGCCTGGCACTGCGTTCTAACTACCGACCCACTGCAGTTGAAGATGAAAAGAATCCTTTTGAAGATGGGAAAGAAGCCCTGGATATTAAGAAGATGATTGAACACAACCTGAAGGACTTTAACAACCAGCAGGTTAACGAACTGGCCACCGGACTCTTAAGAGAGTTATCTGATGGTGATCTGAAGACTGCCGAAGACATGGTCCGGAATTTCTACGAGGAGTTATATGATCATTGAAAGTCTCCATATGAAGAACTTCAAATCCCACCAGGATACCAGTATCGAATTTGATACCGGTATTTCCATAATAATAGGTGGAAATGGTGCAGGTAAGTCCAGTATCCTGGAAGCAGTGAGTTTTGCACTTTTTAAACAGTACACCAGTAAACGGATTGAACAGTTGATAACCATTGGCCAGAAACGGATGTCAGTGGAGATCCAGTTCACTGCCCATGGCCGTACTTACCAGGTGCTACGGGAACGGACTAAAACATCATCAAAAGCTATTATGAAGATAAAAGAGGGTGGAAGATTCCAGTCACTGGTCTCAGGAGATAGGCAGGTGACAATGGAGGTTCAAAACCTGCTGGATATGGATGGTGATCTGTTCCTAAATGCAGTCTACGTCCGCCAGGGAGAGATAGCTGACCTAATTGAAAAAACCTCATCAGAAAAAAAACAGATGATCGGACGATTATTAGGTATTGATTCCCTGGAAAAGGCATGGAAAAATTTTAAAGTCATCCTGGATGGGTACAACGAAAAAAAAATCAGATTAGAAGGTAGGATAGAATCATTTAAAGACTTAGATGAGGAATTCAAGACCAAAAAAGATAAAAAAAGAGAATTATCCCTCCAGATTAAAGATGTCAATCTTAAAAGAGAGGAAAATATTATTGAATCTGATTTGCTCCGGGAAAAGAAGGAGATTCTGGATAAAAGGAGTCTTGAATTTGAAAAGGCCACAACCATCCTGAAATCCAAGACTGATTTCCTTGAACAGCTTGAAAAAACCAAAAAAGATCTGGATAACCAGTTAAGTGAAATTATCCTTAAAGAAGAAGAGATTAACCGGATCAAACCACGATTAAAGAAACTTGAAGTTTTAAAAAGTCTTCAGGATAAGATTAAAGAGTTAAAGGATCTGCAGAAAGATGAGAAAAAACTGGTTAAGATCAGGGATGATATTGAACGTTTTAGAGATATTTTGAATGAAAATGAAGAGTATTATAATGATTATTCCCGTTTAGACGATGAAATTAATAATTTACAGTATGCTAAGGACCAGTTTGAAGGAAGCCGTGTGCTGATCCAGCAGTACACCGAAAGAAAGTCTAAAATTGAGGTTAAAATCCGGCAGGCCCTGGAGAAAATAGATCACGTTCTTGAAAGATCCAACCAGATTCTGGATACTGAATTTGATTCTGTGGAAGAATTCCAGGATCATTTATCCACCTCCCAACCTCAATTAGAGGCAGAACTCATGATTGCTTCTGAATCTATTCAGGAGTTAAAAAGGGAATTATCCAATTTGCAGGTTAAAAGAGAGAACCTGGATAAACCTATAAAAGAATTGGAACGAGTTAAAGAGCTTTGTCCCATCTGTAAATCCACTATAACTCCCCAAAAAAGAGATGAACTGATAACAGATTACCAGACCGAACTAGAAAACAATCATCGAAGTTCGGAGATTTTGAAAGATAAATTGAAAAGAATTGAGGGTGAAAAAGAGAAACTGGACTCCCAGCAGTCCCGGATTCAAAGTATAAATCTGGGGATATTGAATGAATATTTGAAATCAGTGGATGAGAACCGGCAGGAAATTAAAAACATTGATTCCAGTCTCAATGACCTTCAGGGGAAGATGGTTATCCTGGAGAAAATTGAAACTGATATTGCCCAGAATAAATCTAAACTACGGGATATTAAAGGAAATTATGAGAAGTATCTTACTGCCCGTGGTTCTCTGGAATCCCTTGGAGATTATGAAGAACAATTAGCAAGTTTAGATGAAATCAAAGCATCCATACGAGGGTTAAAGAAAAAAATCAGCATACTCATGGAAATTGCCGGGGACAGTATGGAAAACCTCCCTGGAGAAATAGCTTACCTGGAAGAGTTAAGCAAAACCCACCAGCACTTACTGGGTGAAGTCAGCCAGAAAGACTCACTCCTCATACGGGTTGATGAAAACCATAGATTAATACAGGAAACCCTTGAAGACTTGAAAAAAGTCCAGAAAGTGGTTGAAGATTCCAAGTACAATAAAGAATCCCATGAAAGGGTAAAGAAGGAATGGGAGTTGAAGAAAGATGAATTGATGGATCTCAGTGGCCAGAAGCAGTTGCTGGTTGGTCAACTTCACCAATTATCAGATTCAATACAAACAATAGAAGAGAAACTGAATTCCCTACGGGAATATGAAACAGAATTAAAGAATTTGAAGGATTTTTTGAAACTCTTAGACCATATCAGAGATCTTTATGGTAAGGATGGTGTTCAGAAGGATTTGAGGAACCTATCCCGACCACTTATTGAGGAGAAAACACGGGAGTTGTTTGAGAAGTTCAACTTTGAATACTCTGACGTGCGGCTGGATGAGGATTACGACGTGACTATCTACGGACCCCGGGGGGAGAGCAGCCTGGACATGATCAGTGGTGGTGAAAAGATAGCAGTGGCCCTTGCTTTGAGGTTGGGTATAACCCAGGTACTCTCTGGAGGTAGTTTAGAGATGATCATGCTGGATGAACCCACCATCCACCTGGATGCCTATCGCCGGCAGGAACTGATTGATCTATTGAAGAGAATGTCCATCATACCCCAGATGATCATTGTCACCCATGATGCGGATCTGGAGGATGCTGCCGATAACATTATGAAGATGGAAAAAGAAGAGGGTGTTTCATTTCTGGTAGAATCATGAATTTTATTTAGTGGAATCTTAAAACTCCACTGTAACTTTTTTTTAATTGTTGAACTTTTTTCTAGGATTAAACCATTTAGGATTAAACCTTAATATTCAACGGAATTTAACCAACATTACTCCCCCTATAACCATTAATCCCATCCCCAATATCTGGAATCCTTTTCCATGTGTCCAACCATATCCCCAGTAAACATCTAAGGCATTGATAATGAAAAGAGCAATTCCAATAATAATTAAGGTTAGTCCGGTTTTAGGGTAGTTAATTTTCATCTTAAAAAAGGGATTTGGAAAAATAGGTAAATACAATTTGTGGTTTTTAACTTTAAAAGGATTAAAAGGGAATCGTTTAAAAAAGGAGAATTTGTATTGGTTCCCCTTCAGCTGCTATTCTCCACATCCTTCCTCTCCCCTCTCCACCAGGATACAAAGACTCCTATAAAGCACAGGGCGGTGAAGACCACGAAACAGAGTTGTATGCTTTCCAGTAACGCGGGGTACTGGTCAGGGGTTATCTGCACTCGTCCAATGAATAATGCAAATACCAGGGTGGCTATTCCAATACTCATGGTTTGGCCTATGAGTCGCATGGTGCTCACTGTGGCTGAGGCCACTCCGTAGAATCTGCGCTCCACTGATCCCATGATCACGTTGGTGTTGGGGGATGAAAAGAGTCCGAATCCCAGTCCCAGAACTCCCAACCCTATGATTATATCATTGAGGGGAGTGTAACCGTCGATGAAGGTCAAGGTAAAGAGGGCCAGGGTGACGGTGGCCATACCAGTGGTGGCAATGAGCCGGGCATCGAAACGGTCCGACATCCTACCGGCAATTGGGGCAGTTATGGCCATGATTATGGGTTGGGCCACCAGGATGAGGCCAGCAGTTTGCGGTTCCAGTCCCTTGATGAATTGTAGGTAGTAACTCAGGAGTAGAGTAACCGCAAAGGTGGCACTGTAGTTTATAAGGGCTGCCAGACTGGAAAAGGTGAATGCAGTGTTTTTGAACAATCTTACATTGAATACTGGACTTTTGGTTTTGAGTTCCCATCTGAGGAATGCGAAAAATCCGGCAACTCCCAGGATTAACATGGCCCAGCCATCCGTCTGTGGTAGGCTGGAGAACCCGTACATCACCAGGAATAGCATTAAGCTGTAGAGTATGGAACCCACGAAGTCGAATTTTTCTCCCCGGGATGCGGCCCATTCATCGTTAAGTTTCCAGAACACAATGGCGGTAACCAGCAATCCGAAAGGTATCATCAATAGGAAGAGACTTCTCCAACCGAGGTACTGGGTCATTAATCCACCTAGAACTGGTCCGAATGATAAACCTACGTAAACCGCGGCTACGTTGATTCCTATGGCTTTTCCGCGGTGATGGGGTGGGTAGACTGAACTGATTATGGCCAGTCCAGTTACAAAGATCATGGCCGAACCAATACCCTGCAGAATCCTTGATCCAATCAGGGTATAAGCAGTGGGGGATAGTGCACATAACAGTGAGGCTACGGTGAACAGGATTATCCCGTAGGTGAATATCTTCTTCATACCGTGTATATCCGCCACTCTACCGAAGGGTACTGCGAATATGGCTGCTGCCAGGAGGAATCCGTTGGTAACCCAGTTCAGGATTATGGCATCAGCACCGAAATCCAATCCAATGGATGGTAGGGCTATGTTCACTGATGAACCCATGAAGGGTGTGAAAAAAGAAGCTATGGTGGCTGCTAAAAGTGCAGCGATTTTAATATCATTACTAACTACAGGGGAGTTATCCGGATGGGTCATTTAATTCACCAGAATTATTGATAAAGTGTTAATAGATTATTATAATCCATTTTATAGATTTGATAGTATTGTAATCCATTTAATAGATTTGATTAAATTGAATTAATAATAATTGGATTAAACTGGTAGATAAGTATTAATAAAAAAATATTTTAGAAAATAAAAAAAATGGGAGGATGTGTCTGAGGCACGCTCAGACAATGTTGTGTTTCTGTAAGAGGAGTAATTCCTCGGTGGAAACTTTTTTACCCTCTAGGAACTTGCGGTAGATTTCCTCGGCTTTCTCCTTTTCCTCGGAGTTTTTCTTACGCACGATTTCATCTTCGGCACTTCGTTCCTTGGCTTTAACTCGGTCCATTCCCTTGTTGGCTTTCCTTATTTTACCAAAGGTGGCTTTAACTTCTTCATGGACTTTGTTTGCCTTTTCCCGGGTTTCTATGAATTTCTGGTGGGCTGCATCGGCCTGGTTACGGATTTCATCGATGTTGCGGAAGTATTCCAGCATTTTCTCGTGGGTTTCCTGTGCCTGGTCAGATAGCTCCACTACTTTAGCATGATGGCCTTCAGAAACTTCTTTGTGTTTTAAAGCTTCGCTGCGACTTTCCTCGTCTTCTTGCATGCCTTGAAGCTTTTTACGAAGATCTGTAACCTTTTTAACCAGTTCATTTTCTTTTCGGATGTCCAGAACTCTGGTTTCAATGGTTTTTTCCAGACGTTTTATTTCATCCTCAATCTGGACGGCTTCCCTTCTTCCGGAAGTCCATTCCATTTTCTTGTAGGCCTGATGGGCTTCATCCCGCAGTTTTTTGTACTTCTTAACTTCCTGGTTAATCTGATCCCTTTCATCCCTGTATTTCAGGGCATTGTCCAGGTTTCCTCTTATCTGGGAGTTAAGTTCATCACGTTCCTGACGGAAGACTTTAGCCTCATCATTTAGCTTGTCCCTTTTAGTTGTGAGTTCTTTAAGGGTCTTTTCCAGATCCTTTTTCTTGGATAAAAGTTCAGGGAAGCTCTCCTTAGGCTCTTCTTCAGCCTTTTTGGAAGCTTTTTCGGAACCTTCATCAAATATTTCCAGTAACTCTTTTAGGTCCTTTTTCTCAACGATGACGTCAGCTATTTCTTTTAGGACGGGTTTAGCATTGAATGCTATTCCTAGGCCTGCTTCTTCCAGCATGGAAACATCATTGGCACCATCACCAACTGCAGCACATTCTTCAGCTGATATTTTTTCCAGCTTCATCAGTTCCTGAAGAATTTCCTTTTTAGAACCATCCACCAGCGGACCGGTGACTTCACCGGTTAAAACACCATCTTCTTCCTGGAGTGTGTTGGAATACACGTAGTCCAGGTCAAGTTCGTCTTTCATGCGCTGGGCAATACAATCAAAACTGCCAGTTATGGTTGCTATTTTGTAACCCCTCTTTTTGAGCTCTTTAACGCTGTCTTTTGCCCCTTCCATAAGGGGAATTTCCAACATTACCTTGTTGATATCTTCAACAGATGCTCCTTTCAAGAGTGAAACTCTTTCTTTCAGGGCTGTTCCAAAATCTATTTTTCCTTCCATTGCTTGACTGGTTATTTTGGAAATTTCTTCTTCTACTCCAGTCAATTTTGCCATCTCGTCTATGACTTCACCGTCAATTAGGACGTTATCAAGATCAAATGCGATAAGTTTAATCAAAAGATCACCAAATACTACTTAAAAAGATGAATTATAATAAATCTAATTCAGATAACCTTTCTTTCGTTTTTTCTACACCAAGTTGTGCGTCTGTTATTGTTTTTGCACCGGTACATACTACCTTTCCAGACCCGAATAATAGTAATACTACTTTGGGTTCACCCAATCGGTAAACCAATCCAGGGAATTGTTCAGGTTCGTACTCTGTGTTTTCTAAATCCAGGGCCACTGCCTCCAAGTTGAGAGTTTTTTCCAAATTGGCAGAAGCAACTATGTTCTGGACTTTTATTTCGAATTCGTGGGGTATATCAGGGTCAAGAGTGCGCATCTTGTCTACTGCTATGTGTATAGCCTTCTTAGAGTCCTCTATGGACTTGGCTCCGGTGCACACCAATTTACCGGATCCGAATATGAGGGCTGCGGTTTTAGGTTCTTTAAGTTTGTAGACTAATCCTGGGAATTGTTCAAGATTATATTCTACACCTTCCAGCGCTGGTGCGACTTGGGGAAGGTCTACGGACTTTCCGAGCGTTGCGGAAGCCACTATGTTCTCCACTTTGATTTCAACTTTTGTCATCTAACATCCTCCCATGGTTACTTGTATAACCATGTGCTATTTTATTCTTTTATAAAAGGCTTTATATATATTATATAAATGACCGTGAATTGGACATAAAAATAGTTAGTTTTATACTACCCAATTTTTTATAAAAAGACTCATTATCTCACTTTCATCTAGATTTGTTCATGACCATATATATTAGTTTCCTGATTTCTGGTTTTTGAAAATATCAATGGTATTATCTTATGAAAAATATAGCTCAAATTCTCTGCTGTGAATGATTTGACAAGTAGCAATTAATGAGTTTTTCCTAAACATGTGTAAAATATATTCACATTAATAAACCTATGGTCCCCTGGTCAAACTAAACCTATTAAATAATATTGGATATAATACCATCAAGAACTTGGTTTTATGAATTTATTACTGGGGTGAGGAGTAATATGTTTGGTCCTAAAGTATACCAACAACAACTCGATGAACTTGGAATTGACGGAATGGAAATAGATGTTTCAACCATTGAAGGGGCTATGCACACCCTTAATGAATTGGAAGACTATGAGAGTATTTTGAAAAAGATGAGGCACAATATTCGGACAGATATAAGGAACATTAGAAAAGAATATCTGCTTTTGATTAAGGAATTGGAACCTTCACCAGAAGAAAAACATAAAAGAAGTGCTAAAGAAGTTCAAAAAAGAATAAAAAAGAAAAAATCCATTTTAAAAAAGAGGAATACCAGAATAAGTTCCTATGAACTTATTGAGAATATGGTGGATAATTATCTAACCCAAATAGATGATGCCCGAATTTATATACGAAATTCAATAGAAAGAAGAGTAGGATAATTTGAATTCTAACCTTTGAATTCTTAGCACCTAAAAAAAATTCGAATTAGTTAGGAGTTTAACATGATCGAAGTGGAAGTTAAAGCCCACGCACCCCAGGATCAGGTATCGCTGGAAGAAAAACTGATAGAAGTTGGTGCACGTAGAGTTAAAGAAGAATTTCAGGAAGATATTTATTTTAACGCACCCCATAGGGATTTCGCCCAGACTGATGAGGCCCTCAGAATAAGAAAGGTCACCGATGATACTTCAGAAAAGATTTTCATGACTTACAAGGGCGCCAAGATGGATGAAATAAGTAAAACCCGGAAAGAAGTGGAAGTGGGTGTGGAAGACTCTGATAAAGTGGCAGATATCTTTCAAAGTCTCAGTTTCCGTCCAGTGGCAACAGTGAGAAAGAACCGGATTATTTACACCTTGGAAGATCTGATTATAACCCTGGATGAAGTTCATGGTGTGGGCCATTTTGTAGAGATTGAAAAAGAAATGGAAGAGGGTTCAGATACCCAGGAAGCACTGGACGAGATTTTCGCCACCTACACCAAAATAGGGATAGATGATGGTTTTGAAAGAAGATCTTACCTGGAACTGATGGGGATTCCTTAATATTCACATTTTTTGAGGATGTTAACGTTGATTTGAGTGGGTATTAATAAAATTCCTTACCATCCCCAATTCATTAATTTATTAATGAAAGGCAGAAATTGCATTCCAATTCCTGTAAATAGTTTAATTAAAAAATTATCCTTAAAACGGTTGTTTTTACAGGGAATGGTATTGGGATTAATCCAGACCCCACTGTTACTTCACCGGCAGACGGAAATTGTCCGCCGGCCGAATTGAGGATTAAAACGAAAAGTTCATTTATATTCAAATAATAATGATCCAAGATAACCTGTGGGATATGCCCATTGATTATACTTAATTTAGAATTTTCTAAACCAGATTAGAGAATTATATTTAAAAAAAAGGCCCTTAAATTTATCTATTAAATTTAATTTCATATTTAACTCGTATTTATCTAAAAGAACAGGTGGTAATGTTTTGAAATATTTCGTGAGTCCCTATAATCAGTCAATTGATTTAAAGTTCCCTGAAAATATCACTGTTTATGACACCACACTCCGGGATGGTGAACAAACACCAGGTGTATGTCTTAGAACACCCGAAAAACTTAAAATCGCACGTAAGCTTGATGAGCTGAGATTACACCAGATTGAAGCAGGATTTCCTGTGGTTTCCCGTGAAGAAAAACGTTCGGTGAAAGCTATTGCCGGTGAAAACCTGGATGCTCAAATATTAGCCCTATGCCGTACCAAGAAAGAAGATATTGACACTGCACTGGATTGTAATGTAGATGGTATCATCACGTTTCTAGGGACTTCCGCCCTTCACCTTAAACATAAACTTAAAGTAAGCCAGGAAGACGCCCTGAACATCTGTATGAACTCCATTGAATATGCAAAGGAACACGGTCTTTTTGTGGCATTTTCAGCTGAGGACGCCACAAGAACTGATCTTGACTTCCTGAAAAATATCTACAGAAGAGCCCAGAGTTATGGTGCTGATCGAGTGCACATAGCCGATACCGTGGGTGCAATAAGCCCCCAGGGAATGGGTTATCTGGTTGGTGAGTTGAAAAAAGAGATCGATATTGAAATAGCTTTACACTGCCACAACGACTTTGGAATGGCCCTGTCCAATAGTATTGCCGGTTTACTGGCAGGTGCCAGTGCAGTTTCCACCACGGTGAATGGTATCGGGGAAAGAGCAGGTAATACTTCCCTGGAGGAACTGGTGATGACCCTTCTCCTTATCTACGGGGTTGACCTTGATTTCAATATCAGCGTGTTTTACGAACTTTCCCAGATTGTTGAAGAGCTTACCAATATGAAAGTTCCAGATAACAAGCCTATTGTTGGTAAAAACGTGTTCCGGCATGAATCTGGAATACACGTAGATGCAGTTATTGAAGAACCTTTAACCTATGAACCATTCCTCCCGGAACTCATTGGTCACCAGCGAAGGATAGTGCTGGGCAAGCACTCCGGATGCCGGGCAGTTAAAGCCAAGCTTGATGAATGTGGAATTGATGTTACCCGTGATGAACTATGTAAAATCGTAGAAATAGTAAAGGAAAAACGGGAAAAGGGAAAATACATCAACGATAACATCTTTAACGATATCGTACGTTCAGTGCGAGGCCCATTTGAATTTTAAAATATAAATTTTTCATCCCATACTGACTAAAAGGATTTAAGGGACCAATCTCTCATATAAAAAAGTAATAATTCATATCTAAATATGATAAGGTGTTTTATCCATGAATATCACTGAAAAAATACTGGCTAATGCTTCGGGAGCAAAAGAGGTTCAACCCGGAGAGATAATAGAGGCTAGGGTAGATCTGGCCATGAGCCATGATGGAACCTCACCCCCCACCATCAACACCTTTAATAAAATCGCCAGCAAGGTTTGGGACGCGGATAAGATCGTTCTGGTCTATGATCATAATGTACCTGCAAATACCATTGGCTCAGCAGAGTTCCAGAGGATAACCAAAGATTTCGCTGAAAAACATCAAATCAGGAATATTTACAACCACGGAGAAGGAATTTGTCACCAGGTACTTCCAGAAGAGGGTTTTATCAAACCAGGGACCGTGGTAGTTGGTGCAGATTCTCACACATGCACTTACGGGGCTTTCGGGGCTTTCGCCACCGGGATGGGTGCCACCGACATGGCAGTGGTGTATGCCACTGGGAAAACCTGGTTCATGGTCCCCGGGGCATTGAAGATTGAAGTAGATGGAATTCTAGGGGAGAATGTTACCGCCAAAGACCTGATTCTCCATATTATTGGCAATATAGGTTCTTTTGGTGCTACTTATAAGTCTCTGGAATTCTGTGGAAACACAGTTGAGAACATGGATGTATCCGGGAGGATGACCATGTGTAACATGGCCATAGAATCTGGTGCTAAAAACGGGATAATGGAACCCAACCCTGCAACTTTAAAATATTTAAAGGAGCGGAATGTGGGGGATTTCCAGATTTTCACTTCTGATGAAGATTCTATTTATGAAAAATCTTACCATTTCCAGGCAGATGACCTGGAACCCCAGGTAGCATGCCCCCATAATGTGGATAATGTTCACCCAGTTTCCCAGGTTTCTGGTGAATCAATTGATCAGGCCTTCATTGGTTCCTGTACTAATGGTCGGCTGGAAGACTTGCGCCTGGCTGCCCATGTTTTGGAAAATGAGAAAGTTCATCCCGATGTTAGACTCATCGTGTCACCGGCATCTCGCCGAATTTATCAATCGGCAATAGCTGAAGGAATCATTGATATTTTCCTGAAAGCTGGAGCCATCATAATTAACCCTGGATGTGGACCATGTTTAGGTGCCCATATGGGTGTTTTAACTGCAGGAGAGGTGTGTATCTCCACCACTAACCGTAACTTTGTGGGCCGAATGGGTGATCCTCTATCAGAGGTGTACCTATCCAACCCGGCAGTGGTGGCTTACTCTGCCATTCACGGTGAAATAAGAAATCCCAGTGAATAACTATGGACCCAAAAATCTTTGAAGGAATAAAACAGATCGAAAAAGAGTTAGGAAGTCTTTCCAGTGCTCAAAAAATACTTTTAGCTACGGATGGCTCGGTAACGACTATTTTGGACGTGCTTAAGGGGCATGTGAACATCAGAACCCTGGTTCAGGAGTTCCGGGAAGCAGATGAAGAAGCTGCCTCTCTACTAAATATCCAAGTGGGTGACACCATCAACTATCGAGTGGTGGTTATTGAAGGTGAAGAACCCCTGATATACGCGGTTTCCATGATACCCATGGAAAGATTGGATAATGATTTCAAGGAGGATCTGATCCGGGCGGATATTCCCATTGGCCGAATTCTACGTAAACACGATATAGAATCCCGTAGGGAAATAAAAACTGTTTCAGTGGAGGAAACAGAGCCAGAAATGGCGGATATCTTCAAAACCCAAGGCCCCATGTTAAGGAGAACCTATAACATAATTCACAATGACCAGGTACTAATCTGGTTAATGGAAACATTCCCCCATACCCTGTTTAAAGATTAATTTTTTATTAAAATTGACTTTATTTTTTTATCCCCTAAATTTAATAACAGTGTAGTGTGGAATTTAAAGTATGAATACATTGCATGGTGGTAAATTTATGAATTTTTTGACCGGGTTGGATTAAAATGGGTGTTAAATTCAAAGACATAGTATCCCCAGAGGAAATTAGATTTGAAGACCTTGACGGTAAAATTGTGGCTCTTGATGCTGCCAATGTAATTTATCAGTTTCTTTCCAGTATTCGTCAGCTGGATGGCACTCCCCTAAAGGACCATAATGGGAGGGTTACTTCACATTTTAGTGGAATTCTATACCGCACATCTGCCCTGGTGGAAAAGGGGATTAAACCCATTTACGTTTTTGATGGTCAGTCCAGTGCCCTTAAAAAGGAAACACAACAGAAAAGGAAAGAAATTAAGGAAGAATCGGAACTAAAATGGAAGGAAGCCCTTGAAGAGGGACGTTTAGACGATGCCCGGAAGTTTGCAGTTAGATCCTCCCGTATGTCCCCGGAAATTGTGGAAGGCTCCAAGAAACTTATAAAACTCATGGGGATCCCCTATATCCAGGCTAAAGGTGAAGGAGAAGCCCAGGCATCACACATGGTGGCTCGTGGAGATGCATGGTGCGTTGCTTCCCAGGATTATGACTGCATGTTATTCGGAGCCCCTCGTATGGTTAAAAATTTAACCATCAGCGGCAGTCAGACCACCCCAGAGTTAATTGAACTGGATAAGGTTCTGGGAAACCTGGATATAACCCGTGAACAACTGGTGGACATGGCGATCATGGTTGGTACAGATTTTAACCAGGGAATAAAGGGAATTGGGGCGAAAAAGGGTT
>Ga0074193_1002084_pt1 | contig 19950 bp, 27 predicted proteins | sample EPASupsiteHSE605_FD_64523 | JGI IMG/M metagenome (GOLD analysis project Ga0074193, IMG submission 64523) | Bioremediated contaminated groundwater from EPA Superfund site, New Mexico - Sample HSE6-05 | ecosystem: Environmental > Aquatic > Deep subsurface > Groundwater > Contaminated ... | reverse complement strand
TGTTTATTCTTTTCCCCCAAAGCCCAAATTCTATAAGTGCCATATTTAAAGGAAGCGCTGCTGCCATGATCGAAGCAATACTTGAAGATATTTCCTGTTCAGCTAACACCATTGAACCATTGCATATAAATAATAATATTATCCCTACAGTTGCCATCCTCCTGATTTCAATAAATGTATTTGGAAATTTTAAACCCTTTATATAAGCAAAAACAATCACTATAGCTCCTGCAACAAAAAATCTCATTCCAGCGAAAAACATTGGTGGCAATTCTCCAACCCCAATACGAATTGCAAGATAGGTTGAACCCCAGAAAATACATACTGCAATATATGCTAAAATTTCCTTCGTTCTTTCGTTCTTAATATTTAAGTCCACAAAAATCAACCCCTAAATTTTTAATGCTTACATAATTATAAGCTATAAAGCGCATAAAATAAATACCAACATTTACTAGGATTTTTCCCCTTTTAAAATTCCTTTAAACTTCGTACTAGTAACATGTAGATTGCAATATTAACTGGAGGATAAAAATGAGTGTTCGAGAATTTAAAAACAGACTAGCTCTTATAAGAAAATTTATCGTAGAAATGAATAAAGAAACTGTACCACAAAATATTCAAAAGATCGTCGTCAAAATTTATGCTAACAATCTTAAGCTAAATCTTACAGATAAAATGATTGATGATATTATTTAGTTTTTATTAAGTTTATAATTTAAAAATTAAATGTTATAATTAGGAATGTAATTATATTATCTGATCATATTTTTTATGTGATTAAAGGTTTAAGGATGGTGCAAATGAATTATTTAAGAAGATTTATGATGGGAAGATACGGCAGTGACCAACTGTCTATGGCTCTTATTTTATTATCCATTCTATTATCTATGATAGGTGGATTAATACACTTACAACTATTAAGATATATAGCTGATATTCCTTTAGTTATAAGTATTTTTAGAATATTATCAAGGGACATTTCTAAGCGACGAATGGAAAACTATAAGTTCTCAATGCTAATGGGTCCTGTGTATTCATGGCTTAAAAAAACACAGAGACATGCCATAGATTCAAGAACTCATAGATATTATAAATGTCCAAATTGTAGAACTCAATTGCGAGTTCCAAAGGGCAAAGGGAAAATTATTATTACCTGCCCTAAATGTAAAACAGAATTTAGAGAGAGAACATAATTAACCAATCATACTTTATATATAGATAAAAAACCATGATAATTCCAAATCGTACTACAAAGATAATTTTCATAAAAATAAAATTCTCTTAAACTTTTCATAACAATTATAGAATATAATAATACTTATTTATTAACTAATTATAATCCTACTTCATTTAACCATCTCACAAATTAAAATGGGAGGTAATGTTATGAAAAGTATTACATTTGGTGAGGTATCTTTTAGTAGAATGTGCAAAATAGTTGAAGACTATATTTCTAATGAAAAGGAATCTCAATATAACATAACTATAGGTACAGATTCTCAAAATTATGATATAACTAAGGTTGTAGTTGTTGTATCAATCTGGCGTGTAGGAAAAGGTGGGATATTTTTTTACGATATTAAAAAAGTAAATAAAATTACGAATATAGGTCAAAAATTATTTTATGAAACTAGTTTAAGTATAGAAATGGCTAGAAAACTGGAGATTTACCTCCAAAAGTATAACAAAACATATGATATGAGCATTCATGTTGATGCAGGTAATAATGGTCTTTCATCATCAGTAATACCTGAAATAGTAGGTTGGGTTAAAGGTTGTGGCTTTAATTGTTACACTAAGCCTAATTCTTATGCAGCTTCATCAATTGCTAATAGATATTCAAAATAGTATTGTAATCACTTCACTTAGAACTTTTCCCTATTGTTATTCATTGGTTTTCTACCATCAAAATAATCACACATTTTATAATATTTAAGATCCTCTTTCCATAACTTAACATAGGCAGAATGTTTTAGGCTTTTATTCTTATAGCTTAAAGGATTTTTAAATGAATGGATAAAAAATCCTATCAGTTCCGATGGATCTCTGAAGCACTCCCAATCACAAGCTTTACAAAATGGTTTTTCATTTATACTCTTTATATTCAAATCGTAGAATTTTCCCAAGTTTTCCTTTCCTCGATAGCCACATGGGTAGGTATTACCTTCTTTAGCCTCAATGAAAAAGAAATAATTGAATTACTGGATTCAGCACCATAAACAGCTTTCATTTGTGAGCCTTCAGTAGCTTCCATGCTCATAGGATAGCATGCGTTTACCATGGTGAAGCCCAAGTCCATTACAAATTGATAAAAAAACTGAAAGGCCTCTTTAAATTCTCCATAAAAAGCTTCTTTATCAGTCATTTCCATGGGTATTTTACCTAAACCTCCAGTATTTTTATTAATCCCTAAATTTGCGGCAGGATAAATTCCATACTGATGAAAAATAGGCAGTGCTTTTTCAATTCCCTTTATTACTCCCTTTAATCCTCGCATTTGTTCATGGGTTTCAGCTTCAGCAGAATCAATGCTAATCCAAAAATTACGAAGATTTGTATTGGATAGTTTTTCTGCCAAATGGTGAATTTTATCTTTAAAATTACTACTTTCCCAGTCTTTAAACATAAAACCATTTGTTCCTGTTCTAATATATGGTATATTACGCCGGGAAGCGTATTGAATCAGATTTAAGAGCTTCTCTTTATATATAAATGGTTCCCCTCCTGTAAAGGAAAGTGCTTGTATCTTTTGCTTTGCTGCGGAGTCTATAATTTTATAAAGCTCTTCTTCAGGTAACTTAGAACGATCATAAGCTTCGGTTTTTCTCATACTACATTGAGGACATAGGGCATTACAGCTATCAGTATATTGAATAATAACTTGCCCTGGAATTCTACCTTTTAAAATGGGCAAAACATTTTTAATTTGGAATATAGGACTTTTAATCTCACTCACATAACCACCCCTTCTTATTCTTTAGATGCGACCCACTGAGAAATATTTAAAACCTTTTTCATTCATTGCTTCTTTAGAATAAATATTTCTTAAATCAAAAAAATAATCATCTCTCATATTAGATTTAATTCTATCTACATTAAGGCTTCTGAATTGGTTTCATTCTGTAATTAGTATTATTGCATCAACATCTCCAGCTGCTTCATACTCATCTTCACAATTTTAAAACCAGTGAATGTAGTATTTTTCGGGAAAATTTCCTTACACTTCTCTAAATAAGGACCATTTCCAGTAATAATAAGTGCCACTTTATCTCCATATTTTTCATGTATAGCTTTATAACTGACACTTAATATATCTAAATCTTTTTCAATGGAAACTCTGCCAACATATAAGAAAACCATTTTATTATCGAGCTCCAAGTTTTTTCTTAATTCATCGTTTCTATATTTAGGATGAAAGTTTTCAAAATCTATACCTCTAGAAAAGATACCCGTATTATGGATACCATGTTGATTTAATAGGATTTGTGATTCATGGGATGGACAAAGAGTAATCTTATTTTGAGTATGGAACCACTTCATATAATCCCATATCCCTTGTTTTAAAAAATCTACTTTATAGTAATTGGTGTATTGGGAGAAATTAGTGGTATAATTTGAGATTGTTGGAATTCCATTTTTTTGCCATAAAGGAGTCCAGTGAGACCCATACTAAATTCTGTCATGATATGAATTAGATCAGGTTGGAAGTTAGATAATGCAGCAGATACTCTAAATAGATTAGGAAGAGTAACTCTGCATTCTGGATATAAAACGAATTTTAAACTATAAAATCTTTCAATATGCTGCTCAGATTTTTCATCTTCATATTTAGGTGCAAATATTATATATTCTATTTTATTTTCCTTATAGTATTGGATAAGCCTCATTAACATGTTAGTTACACCATTTATTTGCGGCATGAATGTATCAACAAATACTGCAACTCTCATAATTTACCCTCCTCAACAGAATGAAATTCATAGGAATTAACTTCATTTTCCAAGCATGAATCTGAAGAGTGAACTATGAAATATTTAATAAGATAATGATATAAAGTCTTAGAAATAAAAATTTAATTAACAACAATGTTACAAAGAATTAACTGAATCCTAAAATACAATCCCCCACTTTAGTAATAAAATGATACTAGAAAGGAAGGGATAGTTATGATAGTTAATACGCATTTACTAATGTCTCATATTTTGTATGATTATCTTTTGAAAAGACAAAATATTAAAATTAATAAGTTGGCTTTCTTATATGGATGTGTAAAACCAGACATTAACAACGCAGATATAAACCAAGAACATACATTAGATAATAGTATTAATAGCTTAAATAAATATTCTGAGAAACTCTTAACAAATAATATATCAATAAAAGATTTTTCAGTGTCTTTAGGTGTCATATGCCATTTTATCTGTGACTATTTCTGCCTATATCACAATGATGAATATTGTCTAAAAAATAATTTCCACCATTTTCTATACGAAATAAGGCTCCATTACAAATTCTTAATCCTCCTCCTCATGGGTAAATTGAAGATTGATAATTTTATACCTTCAGAAAAAGATTTAATACCTATGGTACTTGAACTACAACAAAAATACTTTTTAGAGGAAAAAAACTTAACTAGAGATATAAAATATGCCCTTTCATCTGCAGCAGCAATTTCTGAGTTTATTTTATGTTCAAGTGAAGTGGCTCTTAATAGTAGCAAGACCTTAACTTCTGAAATATATCCTTAACAAGGACAGGCTTGGCATTTTCGTAATAACCATGTAGAATTTATATAGCTTCAAACTCTGCCTTACTCTTTTTATTTTTTCTTGGAGACAAGATTATAACTGTAGAAATGATGCATACTGTTCCTAACCATTCTGATAAACCAAAATAAACATGTAACCATAATACAGACAAAAGGGCTGCTGATAAAGGTTCAACAGAAGATAATATACTTGCTTCTGTTGGTTGTATATATTTTAAGCTTTCGAAGTAACAATAAAAAGCTATGAGGGTTCCAAATAGTACTACAATTATAACAGCAAGTACTGAATCAATAGACCATTCACCTGTAAAGTTCCAAGGCTGATGGATGAAACTAAAAGCTATACCTCCAATGAACATCCCCCAGCCAGCTACAAATGCAGAACCATATTTTTCAAGAAGTGCACGCGGTTGCAATGTATAAAAAGCCGCCATAACAGCAGAGGTAATACCCCAAAACAATGCTAATTTAGAAATAGCTATATTATGAATATTTCCTTTGGTAATGATAAAAAATGTGCCTGCCATTGCCAATATAATAGCTATGATTTCCTGTAAGCTTGGATTTTTTTTACTCCGAACAATTAAATAACAAGTAATTATTACCGGCGATAAATATTGAAGTATTGTAGCTGTTGCGGCATTACCATATTTAATGGCAGCAAAATATGTATACTGCACACCTACCATTCCTATAATGCTAAAAACTATAAGACTTAAACAGCTGTGTTTAGACTTCCAAATTCTCCACATATCTTGGTCACCTTTCGCAGAAGTACATAATAATAAAATTAGACCTGATATTAATAGACGAATATCCACAAGCCATTCTATACTAAATCCTTTTTTCTGAAACAAGAATTGAGCAGCAGTGCCTGATACTCCCCATAAAATAGCTGCAATTATTACAAGTACTAAGCCTTTAATTCTGGGCTTAAATTTCATCTAACCTTCACTCACTTTCTTCATCTTATCTAACTTTTGAATCATATACTGGAGCTCAGACATTTCTAATAAACTGTCACCTATTATAACAATTAATCTAAAAAAATAAAAGCCTTCATTAACTCTCTACAAATAAAAAAAGGACTACGCCTCAAAATGATTTTTTAATCATTTTAGGATAGCTTCTTATCTTTCACCCATTATTGCTTTTTTGTATTCAATTTTTTTCCTTTAAATATTTGAATTTCGACTGATGGCATAAGATAAACCTACTAAAATTAGTTTTTTCAAATAGAGTATCAATAATCTTATCTGATTCTCTTTCATTCTGCTCTTTATGAGAAGTTTGGATTTCGGCTATAATTTCAACTTTTTTAGTTAAATCCTCTAGCATAATGGTGTTCTTATCTATTTTAGTTTCTGTTCTTCCTAGCCTTTCCTCCATATTTATGCAAAAACAATACTACATGATCGTTTTTATCAATTATCGAATCCTCTTCCATCTTTGTTTGTAATAATGACTTAGAATAATAGTTCTTAAAAAATGGATCACTAAATCCATGTTTCCCACTTAATATACAAACATCAATATTCATAGCTAAAAGCCTTTTAGAACCACCGATATAACCCAACATCATAAACTTAAGAACTTTTAAGTGATACTTCTGACACTTTTTATTGTATAAATCATAATTAATTATTTGAAGCCAAAAAAAGAGCATAAAAATCCTATTTCAATAAAAATAGGTTTTTTGCTCTTTGTAACTGGAGTAGCTTTTCCTCTCTAATCCTATCATTTGGTTCAATAAGCATATCAGTAACTGTAACAGCAAAAATTTTAGTGGATGATAATAAAAGATATATCTAGTTATGCTAATTCATCAATTACTTCCCCCAGATTTTCACCTTTTGAATCATTACCATTAGACTTAGCTACACCGCTTACTCCATTTTTAGGTCTTATTTCTTTGCCATGGTCACCTATAGGTGGCTTTTGCTGTACATTATTTTGCTTTTGTTCACTTTTCTCAGCTTTTTTCTGCTGTATTTCTGCATCTATCTGCTGTATTTGCATTTGTATCTGATTTATTTTTTCTTGTTTAGTTTTTTCATCCTCTTTGCTTTGATTTATTTTTTGAAGCTCTGACTGAAGCTTAGATTTTTGTTTTTCAAGTTGTGATATTTCATCACTGTTATTACTCACAGTAGAAAAACTATTAATTGTTGATGTTGATGATACTGAAGAAATGTTCATATTATTCTATCCCCCTTCTTATTCAGCATTATCCTGAATTTTTTGAAGCATATCTCTCATGTCTTCTTCTGATATATTATCTAAATTTATCTGAAGGTTATTATTATATCCACCATGAGGTTTTCTTGCAGAATTAATATCATCTATTAAGTCAGCTAATGTTTCCTTCAATTCATCAGTAGATAAACTATTTATATCCGTAGTTTTAATTTCATCCATATCTGCTTTTATCTTATCGAATGCATCATCTGGTTTTGGTTCTGGTTTATGTTCAGGTGCATTATTAGCTCTTTCTTGAATATCTTTTAGCATTTCTCTCATATCTGCTTCTGACATATTATCTAAGCTTATTTCAGAATTATCATTTAAATCATCATTTGGTCTAGGCATAGATTGCATATCTGTTATAAGATTTGTCAAAGTTGTCTTTAGCTCATCTGTGGACATACTGTCTATATCAGCAATTTTTATAGCATCCATATCTGTTTTTATTTTATTCATGCTTTCAGATATTTCTGAAGTATCATTATCCTGCATTTTCATATCATGCATTAACTTTCTTACGCTAAAATCTAGATCCGTAATACTTCCACTTTCTTCATAGGTTGGCTTTTTTCTAGGAATAGTTAGAACATCCGCTATGTTTTCTGATGAACTTACTTCCTCTGAATTTGTATTTTGATTTGAAATAGTATTTGATGAATAAAGATTTGTGTAATAATTGTAGTAGTTTGATGAGATTCTCATTTTTTTACCTCCTTATGTAATCCGCATCCTTGCATTAATTTTCCTGTTATAATTATCGGGAATCAATACTTACCAATGTAGAGCGTTAGGGTGGCAGTTTTGTGGCAGTATCGTGGCAAAGTAAAATAAATAATAATTTAGAAATGATATTAAAATTACCTTATGGTAAAATATCTTAGAGGTGACATAAAGTATATGGATAAGAAATTAATATATTTAGCTGATGATGAAGCCAATATATGTAACATCATAAAGTCCTTTATTATAAAAGAAGGCTTTGAAGTAGAAACCTTTAGTAACGGCAGTTCTATTCTTGAGGCTTTTAATATTAAGCAAGCAGACATGCTTATAATAGACATTATGATGCCTGAAATTGATGGGTATTCTCTTTGTTCGTTAATACGTCAAAAGAGTAATGTTCCTATAATTTTTATATCTGCTAAAGATACTGATTTAGATAAAATTGCAGGTTTAACATTAGGCGGAGATGATTATCTCACCAAGCCCTTCAGTCCAATGGAACTCATTGCTAGAGTAAAAAGTATATTTAGACGAATCGATGTAACTAAGACAGGTATGCTAAGCAATAAAATAATAAATATTGAGGACATTTCAATAAATATTGATATGAACCAGGCTATGTTACATGATAAAAATATTGGGCTTACCAAAATGGAGTTCTCATTACTGTACTATCTAATAATAAATAAAAACAGAGTAGTAGGTCGACATGAGCTTTTGGAAAAGGTATGGGGCTTTGATATGGAGGTAAGTACTAGGGCTACAGATGATATGATAAAAAGAATCAGAAAAAAGCTTTCTGATGCAGGTTCTGTTCTAAAAATTGATACAGTACGAGGTTTTGGTTTCTCAATACAAAATAAGGAATGATATATATGAAAATCAATTCAATTAAGTGGAAAATCCTAAAGTATAATATTATTATAATAGTACTGCTAGTTGCTTTAACTACAGTTATTTTTAATATAGCTGTAAGATTATATTTCGAAAAGGACATCATTGAACAACTAAATAAAGTAGCAGAGCATATTGAAAAGACAGCTCTTCAGCATGGTCCAGATTTTTTTCCTGTTCCTAGAAAAGAACCTCCTCCAAAACCTCAACCCTCTAACGATATATACAGGTATTATTTTATGTTAGATCGTTCATCAAAGGAATCTATCACCGTTTTAAATGCAGATTACATTTTGCTTGACAAAAATAAAGATCTCATTACTCCTTCTCCTAAAAACCCTTATAATCCTCCAGATAATACATTAAATGAAATCATATCTAAAATAGGTAACTTAGAAAATTTTCAGGGTGAGAAACAGGTGAAATTTTATTTATCAAATACTGAATATGCAGCCGTTATTAAACCAGTATCTGATAAAAACTCTTTTGGTCTAGGCTGGATAATAATATACTCAAGTCTTCAAAAGGTAAATCAACTGCAGTTAGGTATAAATTTTATTCTTTTCATTATTTTTATTTTTTCATCTATTATAATTATTATATTTTCTTCCTTTTTATCTAAAAAAATATCTGCTCCTCTTTCTTCACTTAATCAACATATAAGTTCTATTGGGGAAAGAAAATTTGATACCAAAATTAATATTCCTGTATATGATGAATTTCGTGAAGTTATTACTAATTTTAATTCAATGTCGGATAAACTTGAAATACATGATAGAGCACAGAAAACCTTTCTGCAAAATGCATCTCACGAATTTAGAACTCCATTAATGTCTATTCAGAGCTATGCAGAAGGTATAAAATACAATGTTATAGATACCAATACTGCTGCAAACATAATTATTAGTGAAACTAACCGTATGACTCATTTAGTAGAAGACTTGCTATACTTATCAAGGCTTGATGCTATAGAGGAAAATTATACCTACACTCTGTTAAATTTTACAGATTTATTGGACAATTGTATTAAACGAATAAGTGGAATTGCTCTGAGCAATAACATAAAGATTGTTACCAATAATACTAAAGAGATTATTAAAGTATATGGAGACGAAGAAAAACTTTCCCGTGCAATTATAAACGTAGCAAGTAACTGCATTAGATATGCTGATAATATTGTTGAAATCCATATGATGTCTATTTGCTCTAATAAAATAAAATTAACTATATGTGATGATGGTCTAGGCTTTGATTTAAATGATCTTCCACATATATTTGATAGATTTTATAAAGGTAAGAAAGGTAATTTTGGTTTAGGACTAGCCATCAGTAAAAATATTATTGAAAGACATAAAGGGAAAATAACCGCTGAAAATTCTACAACAGGAGCTATTTTTATAATTGAGTTATGTATAGCTAATAACTGTTAGCTTGAAACTTTAGTATATCATTCACCTGAATAATTTACTAAGAATATTTTTATACAAAAGTATTAAACTAATATTGATACGGAGGTGTATATTAATGAGTAGAAGACCTTTAGTTCCTGAAGCAAAAGAAGCCTTAGATAGAATAAAAACAGAATACGCAAATGAATTTGGAATAATGATTAATGATGCTTACAAGGGTAACAATACTTCAAAATCAAATGGATATATAGGTGGACCAATTGGCGGTCTAATGACAAGAAAGATGGTAGAAGAGTTTGAAAAAAAGTTAGTAGATAAATAATTTGTATTGTATTATAAAAACCTATTTAAAGATAATAAATGAAGAGGAAGCATTTTAGCTTCCTCTTCATTTATTATACTTCACTATTAATACTTTTTTCTTCTTATATCTATTATTATATTTAGGAAAATTAAACAAACAATTAGCCAAACTCCCCCAGCAGAAAATCCTGCTATTACATCACTTGGATAATGTACTCCTAGGTATATTCTGCTAATTCCAATTAAAAATATTAGAAAAGAAAAAGCAATTATGGTTATTTTCTTAGTAGTCCTATTTTTAAGAAAGAGTACTAAAAAGTAAGCTAACATTCCATAAAAAGCAAGGGATACCATAGAATGACCACTTGGAAAGCTATATCCAGTTTCAGCTATAAGTGGATGAATATTAGGACGTGCGCGATGAAAAATCCATTTAAGCAGCAAATTAAATCCGGAAGATCCTACTACAGCAACAGCAAAGAATAGTGATTCCCACCATTTTTTATTTAATACCATAAGAAATATAACTAAAACTGAAAATCCAACTATTCCTTTTGTTGATCCCATAAAAGTAAATAACTTCATTATCTTAGTACTTTCAACCGATATAAAAGATTGTATAAAATTTATTATTGCCATGTCAAATGCATGCAGATCTTCTTCAATAAGTTCCTCTGCAAACTTACCAAAAATAAAACAAAATGTTATTAGAATTCCGATGCCATATAAAGCAAACCTCTTTGTAGGAGTAGTTAACTGATGTATTCTCAACGCTGCACCTCTTTCACTTTTTGTAGGATATATATTAACTTTTATTAAAGCTTTTGTAATTGCAATCTATACAATTCAAATAAAATAATATTCAGGCTTAAACATACACCCCCGAATGCATATCCTGCTATGATATCACTTGGATACTGAAGCTGAAAATATATCTTACTTAAGCCAATTGAAAGCAATATAGCAATTGTTATAAATATAATTGACGATTTTAAAAATCTACTTTTTAAATACCTTATAATTAAAAAGGCTGAAAAACCATAAATCACTAAAGAAACCAGTGCATACTCACTTGGGAAAGTATTTAAAAGGCTACTATTAGGTCCGTAGCGATGAAACACTCTTCTTAGGATTTCATCTAAAATTTCCCCAGACAATATTGAGATTATATAAAAAAATACTTCATACCTTTTATGTTTTCCATAATACACTATATAAAGTAATGTTAACAATATTACTGGAAGCATTACTTTATAAGATGCAAACCATTGAAAAATTCTCATTAAATTCACCCAATTGTTTATAAATATCAATTGTACTAGTAAACTTACAATTTCATCAAACTGCTGAAACTCATTATTTAAAAAGTCTTGAATAAGACCAATCACTAACACAAATAGTCCTAAGAAGGCTATTAATGCACAAGTAATAAGAGCCTTGGCCTTCCCTAGAGAATGGTATCTGGCTACTAAATTGTTAACTAATCCCATCAATTTGCTAGCTATAATGTCTTTATAAGTTTTATAAACTATTATTAGAACGATTACCAAAGCTAAAATAATACTACCAATAATTAGATACTTCTTAATAGTGCCATGCATTAGTTCCCACTTTGGACCTAGAAGTTTGCCTAGAGAAATAAAGGTTCCAGTCCAAATAAAAGCACCAAGATACGCATAAGTTGCAAACTTTCTATAAGGAATTTTGGTAGTCCCAGATAAATATCCTGTAACATGTCTAACACCTGGTATAAAGTAAGCAATTCCAAGGGACCTTACACCGTATCTTTCAAACCATTTTGATGTTTCATCTAATCTATTATGATCCATATGAACATACTTTCCATACTTTTCAAAGAAATGAGTGCCTAATTGCAAACCAATAAAATAAGATAATGAAATGCCTGTACTTGCTCCTAAACATGCTATAAGAATGCTTAGAGTCCAATTTAGTTTCCCTTGAAAAACTAAAAAACCACAAAAGCTCATTAGCACCTCCCCAGGTAAGGGAAGTGCAATGAGTTCAAGTATTAATGCTACAAATAATACTATATATCCATATTGTTCAAGCAATTCTTTTATTAGTTCCATGTTTTACACTCCATTTCAAATATCTTAAAATATCGGTTAGATTACTGCATAATATTAAAGCTGTGCTTCTAATCTTCTCTTTGATTTTTTCTTCAATAAAGATACTACTATCACTGCTAAAATCGCTATTGGCTCAATTACCGAAAGCCCTATAACTTTATTTTTATTTACAAGTGAATTACCCATTATATCAATTGTTACAGCTTTAGTTGAAACCACATTGTTATAATCTTTTGAGAATCCAGTAACATATAAGTAATATCTGCTGCTTGTAAATACAAGATTAAGCGGCAGTTTAACAATCCTTGATTCATTAGGCTTTAAACTTTCTATATAAATAGGCTTTGCTGAATTGAATTCTCCAAGATCAACAACAGCATTTTTTTTAGTATCTATCATATTCGTATATAATAATATATCCTTAATAGTTTTATCGGAATTATTCTTAATTTCTGCTTCTACTACTATATCAAGTCCTGGATAACATTTAATATCAGTATTAGAAATAATATCTATATTAAGCTGATTATCTTTCAAAGTACTTGCTGCAAAAGCTTTATTGGGAACTATCAATATACTAAACATAAATATAAAAGTGAATACGCATAAAAGTCTCTTATTCATAATACTATTCTCCTCTAATTTCTATCTTTTTTATTCCATAGTTCATTATAAAAGTACCTATTAAAACCCAAACCAATATAGCAATATAAAAACCTGTGGTAGCAATTGAAGTATTTACATTTTGAGTCGCCACACTTTTTAAGATATTAAATGCACTAGATAGCGGGCTCAAATAACCTAGTAAACTACCTGCACTTGACTTTATTACTGCTTTTGGTAAAAATCCTGGTACAGCAACAATTATAAATAGTATGATTGATGTTACTATGGCATTTTTAGAAGATAATAAAATAATTGATAAAGTGGTCGCTATTAATGCAACAATAACTACAATTAAGGTTCCAGTAATAAAAACTGATCTAATTATACTAACTGATACACTAGAGCCTTCACCAAGGGCAATTATATAAGGAATAGATAAAATAAATACTGCAAGCCACATTAATATAATACTTATAAGTTTTCCAATGGCAATTTCATGCTTAGAAACTGTTGTTAGCAGCAAACTTTCAAGAGTGTTCTGTTCTTTTTCATTGGAAAAACTTGTGGCTGCTAATATAATTGTGATTAAACATCCTATGACTATTACTAATTTTGAAAATGTAGTTATAATATCACTTTGTGCAAGCATGCTCAAATCTTGGATTGATACAAAGCAAAGTGCAATTACACTAAACAGGAGTGCAACTATAAATAGCCACAAGCTTCCCTTCATTACAAAAAAGTTTTCTTTAATTTCTTTTTTTATAATTGCTGAATTTATCAACTAAACCACCTCCAGATTCCTTTCAGTAAGCCTAAAGAAAATATCTTCAATAGTTACTTTGCCTGAATCATTAGAATATTTATTTAGTAACTCCTTAATTCCTCCCTGCTCAAGCATTACCCCATTTTGAAAAATTGCTACCTTATTGCATAAAACTTCAATATCCTTTAAAAGATGTGAGGTTATAAATACTGTGACATTGCGTTTTTTATTCAGGTCAAGAATAAGTTTCTGAATTTCCCTTTGTCCACTAGGATCTAATCCAAGAGTAGGTTCATCCAGAAAGATTATTTTGGGATTATTGATTAGAGTTTTAGCTATTCCAAGGCGCTGCTTCATTCCCGTTGAAAAATTTCCAATTTTAAAATGACTCTTTTCACTTAATCCTACACTCTCTATGAGCTCCCTAACGTGATTTTTTAGTTCTTTCTCATTTTGTTTATATAACCTGCCAAAATACATTAAATACTCTTCACCAGTCATCCATCTGTAATATCCATGAAGTTCTGGCAAAACACCAATAATCTTTTTCACTTCTGTTGGATCTTTAGATAAATCAATGCCATTAATAAATATTTTCCCACTTGTTGGCTTATATAATCCATTTAACATACGTATAGTGGTTGTTTTGCCTGACCCATTGGGTCCAAGAAATCCGAATATATCTCCTTTATCTATACTTAAATCAAGATTATTTACAGCCTTAAATCCATTTTCATAAATCTTCGTTAAGTTCTCTGCCTTTATCAACTTAAACCCTCCTTAAAGTTTGTATCTTAGTTATTCAATTATTACACGCAAAAAAAATAGTTAGGTTGTAAAATCTCTAACTATTTTTTTAAATTAAATATTTTTAAATCTACTTGCTCTTATTTAAAGTTTTGTACCGCATCTACTGCAGTAATTATCACTCTTAACTATGATATTGTCGCATTCTTTGCATTGATTATTTAATTCAACACCACATTCAGTGCAGAATATATTTTCTTTACTTTGCATTGTCCCACATTCATAGCATATTCTACTGCTTTGCTTAAGCATTATATAAACAATTAATCCAACTAAATTAGTTAATAATACTATAATACCCCATAGAGAGGGATTAACTTTCTTTTTCATTGCATCTTTATATACCCATAGTGCTAAACCAACCCAGTAAAGTGCTGCTATAATTCCTAAGCTAGTTCCTGTTATTTCTAAAAGTCTTTCTGCATGGGGTATTGGACTTGCAGTTCTCAAAATAAACACTTTATTGCCAGTACTGCTATCTACTAAATAATTTAATAACAATACTTGTTTAGAATTTATATCTCTTTCATAGAAAAAGTCCTTGTTTATACTAGCGGCTATTTCTTGATTGTTTCTTATATAATCTGAATTTAAAATCATATTTTCTTCTGGAACAATCTTATACATTATATTTTTATTAATATTGTCCTCCAGATAACTTTTTTCATATATATAAGGCTGTAGCTGAAGATTTGTTTCATCATTTATTACATTGTTATTTACTTTATAAACAACATTATTATTTTTATCTAATATAATAATGTTGTTTACATCCCTTGAATCTGATGCTAGTTCATTTATATATGATTTTAGATTATCGCTTACACCTTCTTTCTTAAAACTATCAGAAATCTTTACATAATCTAAAGCCATGAAAATCTTATCTCTTGACATGTAAGCTACGGCTGATATGCAAGCTATTAATAAGATGATAGAAAAAGCTATGTAGTATCTAACAGTCTTTTTAAAATTCAGTTTTGTAATAAATTCATCTAACTTATTCATCTCTATACTACCCCCTTATTTGACTTTAAAATCATAGGCATTAATGCAGCTAGTGCAATAATCTGATAAACTAAAAATTCAATTATAAAACTTACGTTAAATATTCTAAATACAAGTTGTATTAAAATTGAAAAGAATATAATTAAACAGCTTAGGAAAAATATTTTTTTTAACTTCAATTCCCTATGCCTTTCTTTAAGTTCAATACACTTTATATCTATCTCTCTATCTAAATTTGCTAATAGTATAGCTGTGTCCCTTTTATTAATATCTTTCATATTATTCATCACCCTTCCTAAGCATAGAACGCAACTTTGTAATACCATTATGTATTCTACTTTTTACTGTTTTAGTTTCTAAATTTAGTGCATCACCAATTTCTTTTAAAGTTAAATCTTCAATATACTTCATTTCTATAACAATCCTCTGATTATCTGGTAACTGCTTCATAACCTCTAAGACATCTAAACTATCCATTTTGTCAATTACATTCTTCTCTAAATTAAATTTATGGTCTTCAGCTTGAAAACTTTCTTCCAATGGATTAGTCATTACATACTTTTGGGTTTTTCTTAAATAATCTATATAACAGTTTTTTGATACTGTAACCAAATAAGTTGAAAATTTTGCTTTACCATTTATATCAAACTTATCTATGTTTCTTATAATCTTAATAAAGGTTTCTTGAGTCAGGTCTTCTGCTGATTCCTCATCTTTAGTTAATCTAATAAGAAACTTATAAATAAAAGGATGATATTTACTAATTAATTCTTGAAAGGCTTCTTTATCTCCTACCTGACATCTTTTAATAAGAACACTATGTTCCATATTTCACCACCGTTCATGAATACATCACCACTGCATTATATAAATTTTACATCTTAATCAAATGAAATACTAACAATTAGTAAATTTATTTCTATCTATTACACGTAAAAAAATAAAATAAGTTGCAAAAGATATGTCTTTTAATTATAAAAAAAAGAAGGCTCTGTATATGATAATTCTCACTACAGAACCCTTACTTTTATACTAAATATTTATCCCCTTTAAAAACTTATCTATTAATCTTTCTGCTTTTTCAAATGATTGTGCACAATAGTTTTCAGAAAATGGATCGCTAAACCCATGTTTTCCATTTAACATATAAACATCGATATCTAATTTTTCTAGAAAGCCAACTAATTCTTTCACATTGAATGATTTCTCTTCTGTAGGAAAAATCAGTAAAGCTGGACATTTGGGAGTGATGTATATATAATCTCTAATTCGCGAACCATAATATCCTATGATACCATCACACATATTCTCTCCATTACTGCATAACCATGCAATTGTTGCACCTATACTATAACCTAATAAATATACATGATTATATTTCTCTTTCGCTTCTAGAATCAGCTGCTTTACTTGCTTAGTTGCTGAATGAAACCCAATATTATTAATAAAGTGTCTATAGGCTTCTTCTTGCAAATTATAACTAAAAGGTTGATTCACATGAATTAGGTTTGGACAAATAATATCATATCCGTTCGTAGAAAATTTCTCACAAACCATGCGTATATGTTGATTAATGCCGTATATTTCATGTAATACGATTATTACAGAATCAGAATTATTAATGATTTTCATCTAATCCCCCTAAGTTACTGCAAAATACTGCATAATAGTATGCCTATTATTTAAGGATACCAGATTCATCTATTGCTTTAATTAACTTATTTATATTATCAATATTTTCAACTAATGCAAATCTAACGTATCCTTCACCTCTTGACCCAAAGCAGCTTCCTGGTGTGACTATAACACCTGCTTTTTCTATAAGGTCCATGCAAAACTTAACAGAGTCTGTATAACCCTTTGGTATAGGCCCCCATGCAAACATAGTTCCCTGGCTATCAGGGATATTCCAACCTATACTTCTAAGCCCTCCACACAAGGCTTTATTTCTTCTAGCATATTCATCTCTTTGAGCTAAAATAAAGTCATCTGGTCCTGTTAGAGCTGCTATTGCTGCATATTGTATAGGAAGAAAGATACCATAATCTATCTGAGAACGAACTATTTTAAACTTATCTATAATAGCCTTATTACCAACTACAAAAGATATTCTGGCACCTGTAAGATTATAAGACTTAGATAAAGAATAAAATTCCACCCCTACATCTTTTGCACCTTCAAAGGATAAAAATGATTTACCAAGTTCCTTTGTGTATATGATATCTGAATAAGCATTATCATGTAAGACCACTATGTTATGTTTTTTAGCAAAATCTATTAGCTCTATGTAAAATTCATCTGGTGCAGTTACACATACTGGATTCAAAGGGTATGATACTATCATAAACTTTGCCTTTGCCAATACCTCCTTTGGAATGTCGTTCAATTTAGGTAAAAATCCATTTCCACTATCCAATGGATATTTTTCAACTACGGCTCCTGCTAAAAATGGTCCAGCCTCAAAAATTGGATATCCTGGATCTGGTACTAGCACTACATCTCCAGGATTGCAAAAGGTCCATCCAATATGTGCCATACCTTCCTGAGAGCCATAAACAGACATGACTTCTTCCTTTTGTAAGTCAACTCCATATCGATGCTTATATCTATAACAAACCGCTTCTAAAAGTTCTGGCTTGTCCACTATTGCATATTTATAATTATCCAGATTCTCACAGGCTTTTTTCATAGCTTCCATAATATGAGGTGCAGGTTTAAAGTCTGGGGTACCCACAGACAAGTTATAAACTTTTCTGCCCTGCTTAATTAATTCTTCCTTCTTTTCATTTAGCACTGTAAATATGCTAGGCTGAAAGGAATTGACTCTATCTGAAAATTTAAATTCCATTTAATAAACCCCCGTTCCCTAATTAATACGTTTACTATACATCATATGTTACTATATTTATGCAGTAAAAACCATGGCAAAAATATCAATTACACATTACTTTTACATTGCTTTGTTTTTGGTGAAATATATAAAATTCCTGCATCATTTAAACCGGCATAGAAAATTTCATCTATATCAAAAATATTATGAGTCTTAAGTTGTTCTCTAACCCATTGCTCATCATGATTTGTGGCTTTTAAATTACTATACATTATTTCGCCATCAATAATTATGTCACTAATCAATCCACTGTAGATTGTTGAAATATTTAAGTCGCCAGTTGTTACTGGTTGCTTATTGGGTTTTGGTAATACAGTTACTTCTCCATCAACCTCAATGGACGCAATTGCTACATCCTCTACATTAAATATATCTTTTTCTCTTAATTGCATCATTAACTGATTTATAGTAACCTTTGCTTTTTTTAAATTATAATCTAATAACTTACCATTATTTATTAGTATAATCGGCTCACCATCAACTAATTTTCTAAAGTTAATACTTTTAATATCTAAATAATCTGTAATAACAGCCAATGCAGCAACAACAATTACTGATATTGTAGCTAATAATGGTGATTCTTGTGAACCTAATGCTATTCTAACCGCAATAGATCCAAGAACAACACCAACAATAAAATCAAAAAATGTTATCCTAGATATCAACTTTCTTCCAATCATTTTCCCTAAGAATAATAGAATAATGTAAGTAAATACACTCCTTAAAATTACTTCTATAATTTTCCTCTCCATAATGCACTCCTTATTATTACTTTTATAATGTATGAAGATGAATTTATATTTTGCTTATTACTATCCTAGGAAATCATATTTGCCTCCTTGAGTAATTTAATATATAGTATCTTCTTAAAACTTTCTAATATGCAGGATATTATTTGCTTGATGAGCTTAAATACATGCTTGCTTATAATACTCAGTATTATAATTGAATATTTCATTAATCTAATGTAAAAGCTATGATTGAAAAAATAATAAAAGGAGATTATCACTATGGATAAGAAACGTGCAAAAGAAATTGCTTATTCACCAGTTATGGCTAATGTAACCTATAACGGGGCACAAATTTATATTGAAAGTGTAAACGACAATAAAGAAACAGCTAACATCCATCCTCTTAACCAACTTAAAAATAAACAAGAGGTATCCTTAGCTAACCTCATAGAACACTAAAATACAAGGCAACTATTTTATATAAAAATAGTTGCCTTATATTTTTCAGCAATATAAGTAAACTTCTCGAGAAAAAAACATATGAATTACTACGCTTAATAGTTTTTAACTTTTTTATTTTACTGTTAATCCAGCCCTAATAGCATCTTGTCTTAGTTTTTCTCTGAAATCTGGATGTGCAATAGAGATCATAGCTTCAACTCTTGCTTTAATAGGTTTGTTGTATAAATCAGCTATACCATACTCAGTTAC
>Ga0074193_1002083_pt1 | contig 20013 bp, 15 predicted proteins | sample EPASupsiteHSE605_FD_64523 | JGI IMG/M metagenome (GOLD analysis project Ga0074193, IMG submission 64523) | Bioremediated contaminated groundwater from EPA Superfund site, New Mexico - Sample HSE6-05 | ecosystem: Environmental > Aquatic > Deep subsurface > Groundwater > Contaminated ... | reverse complement strand
CAAGTTTACAGTTTTTTTACCGAATTTCAAGTTTACAGTTTTTTTACCGAATTTCAAGTTTACAGTTTTTTTACCGAATTTCAAGTTTACAGTTTCTTTTACTGAATTCCAACGCCTAGGTATCTTTTACTGAATTTCAACATTGATAGTTTCTGAGCTTTCTCTATAGGGCACTATCACGAACAATTTTCCGTCGCAGTATCTCGCAACTGCTTTTTGAGGGACAACCCCACAGCAGAACGCGTAAGTTCCGGCGTATTCGACTCCGGTTTCTTCTCTTTTCGCTCTTACGAAAAATCCTTCTTCAACCATCTTTAGTTCAATATTCTCTTTCTTTACTCCAGGCAGATTAACCTGGATTTCCAGGTTTCCCTTGTCATCAGAACACGAAAATACATCAGGAGACATTTTCACCATAGCCATACTACCCCTCCCGAAGAGTCTTTCCCCGGTAAGCTATATAAGATAATAAATTTCATCCGTGTATCCGGGAATTTGGTGTAAGGTGTTAAGGCATCCACGTCTTGGATCTCATTTTGGAACATGGATGTTTCGACATCAAATACTTGAATATTAGATGTTACGGCACAAGATTTGAATCTTAGACGTTACGAGACTAGATATCAGAGTCTTAAATTTACGACATTAGATATCGATTTTTATTCAAATCCTTGTTCCTAACCGCCACACAAACCCCAATAATAAAGTAAAAATCTCGATATTTATAATTTGTGAATGGATATATCGATTCATAGACCGTTTGAACCTGTATCATTCTAATTTAGAAAGATCAGATAAGCGGGTAATAAAGCTTTACTACGGATTCCTGAAGTGGTGACATTCAAGCTTGTAACTCTGTGGCTAACTTTATGGCTTGTAACTCTATGGCTTGTAATTCTATGACGGTAATTCTATGACGGTAACTCTATGACGGTAACTCTATGACGGTAACTCTATGACGGTAACTCTATAGCTGGTAAACTTCTGTTACTTTGCTTGCAATGGCATGGTTGTCGTCAGGGGTATTCAGCTCCATAGGTCACGATTTTTGTCAATGAAAGCACGTTGGATCTCTTTTTTTGAGGAGGTGTAAATCAGGGCTGCAGGATGGTAAAGTTTCAGGATCATTCTTCCTTCATGTTCCACAGGGACTCCCCATTCGAGTTTTCTCCCAGGGCAAAAGGACTTCTCGGCTGTATTACCAAGAAGGATTATGATTTTCGGGTTAAGCAGGATTATCTGAGAAAGCAGGAAGGGTTTACAGCACTCGATCTCGTTTGTCCTGGGCTTCCGGTTTTCGGGCGGGTGACATTTGACCGTATTTGTTACCATCCAGTCTTCTTCGGAAAGCCTCATGTACTCGATCATTTTATCCAGTTCTTTTCCTGCCCTGCCATAGAATGGAATCCCTGTTTCATTTTCGCTTTTCCCGGGAGCTTCTCCTATAAAGAAAACTTTCGGATTACAGGACCCTTTTCCTATGACTCTTCGGATTGCGCTTTTGTGGAGCGGACACCGGGTGCATTTAATTATCTCCCTTGCAACAGTTTCGTATCCGGCTTCCACCATTATTCTGATTCTCTCTTCAAAATCTCTACGGTTATCCTTTTCATATGTCGTTATCTTCTACCTCCTTTAGTATTTTTTTCTGTAATCCGATATATTCTTAAATTGTTGCCAGTTTTTGATTCTGACTTTTATATAAAACTCGTAATCCATTTCATGAGACCTGCACGCAAACAAACTTATTTATGGAAAAAATTCCATGACAAACATAACCACTATTTGATGATAAAAAATTCTCTAAAATTTACTATTAAACTTTATTTTCTATATATAAAATCTCATTCACAAAGGTGCGCTGAGGTATGACTTCTAGAAACTTTCTTACAATAGATGATTTTGACACGCACGGAAAGACAATTCTTGTAAGGGTTGACCTGAACTCCCCTATGGATCCACAGGGTAATATTCTGGACGATATGCGGATCCGAAGCCATATTGCCACCTTGAAGGATCTTGAGGACGCAAAAGTTGTTTTGCTTGCACACCAGAGCAGGCCAGGAAAAAAAGACTTCACCACAATGAAGCCTCATGCTAACCTGATGTCCAAATATCTGGGAAAGCAGGTTCTCTATGTAGATGATATCTTTGGAACTTACGCAAAGACCAGGATTGCTTCTATGGAAAATGGGGATGTCATCCTGCTCGAAAATGTAAGGTTCTATTCCGAAGAAAGCCTCGAAAGACCTCCATCAGAACAGGCAAAAACTTATCCGGTTAAAAAACTGGCACCTTTTGTGGATATCTTCCTTAACGATGCCTTTGCCGTATCCCACAGATCTCAACTTTCCGTAGTCGGATTTACTGAGGTTCTCCCTACAGGAGCCGGAAGAGTTATGGAAAAGGAGCTCACGTCTCTGAATAGGGGGATCAAAGGAGGAGAACGGCCAACGATTTTCGTGCTCGGTGGAGCTAAAGTCGATGACTCGCTCCGGGTGGCGGAAAATGTACTTGCAAACGGAGGGGCTGACCGTGTACTCCTGACCGGAGTAGTAGCAAATGTGGCGCTTGCAGCATCAGGTATAGATATCGGAAAAGTAAACCTGGACTTTATCAAATCCCAGGGCTATGAAGACCAGATCGAAAAAGCGAAAGGTATACTTGCAAAATTCAAAGATAAAGTTGGTCTTCCCAGGGATGTGGCTTTAAACGATAATAAGAAGCGGGTCGAATTACCTGTTTCGGAACTTAACTCCGATTCTCTCCCTATAAACGATATTGGGCTTGAAACCATTGTGAACTTTACCAGTGAAATCGAAAGTGCAAAAACAGTTGTTTTAAATGGCCCTGCAGGAGTTTCCGAAGTTGCTGATTTTGCCCTTGGAACGCACGAGATTATAAAAGCTGCTACTAAGTCCGAGTTTTCAATTATTGGCGGTGGACATATTTCGGCAGAAGTCGAGCATCTTGGGCTTGCACACCGTTTCTCTCACATCAGTACAGGCGGTGGGGCATTAATTGATTATCTCTCAGGAGTAAAGCTTCCTGGTGTAGAGGCTTTGAAGGCTGCAGCTAAGAGATATGAGGAAGCTAAGAAGATCTGATTGTCCTGTTTCCTTCAAGTTCTAGCATTTATAAAAAATAAGCTTCTATTGGGAGTTCTCCTCTGCCGAACTCCCTGGCTTTTCTTTTTTAAAATAATCCTTTTCATCTTCCACTTCTTAAAAGTGATATTCAGGAAGTATACTTTACCAGTTCCGATAAACATACTGTTAACTAGCTTTAACATAAATATATCATACTAACTTAGGTAGATATGCACATCTGGCACTTGCAGCTAGTACTGGTATGCTAGTAGCACTTACAGTCAGTACTACAGGTAATGTTAGTAGCACTTACAGTTGGTACTGGTAATGCTAGATCACTTACAGTTGGTACTGGCAATGGTGGAATTTAAGTTGATAATGGTAATGCTAGTAACATATACGGTTATGCGGTAATGATAATAATGATATCTAATGCTGGTTAAGGGTTACAGGAAATAATTCAAAATAAAGTTGAGGTGTTGGTTCAAGTATGCTTACAGATGTTGAAGGCAGGGCTGCAGTCAAACTTGCAAGGAAAACGATCGAATTGTTCCTATCGGAAGAAAGGCTTCCAGAACCTCAGGAACTTGATTTTGAGCTTTCGCCTGTTTTCGGGGAGAAAAGAGGAGTTTTTGTTACACTTACGGAAAGCGGGCTTCTTAGAGGCTGTATAGGGCACCCGTTTCCGGATTCTAGACTTGAGGACGCAATTATGGATTCTGCAATTTCTGCGGCAACTCGAGACCCGCGTTTTCATTCTGTGAGAAAAGATGAACTGGATGAGATAGTTGTTGAGGTAACAGTTCTTACCCAGCCTGAAAAAATTAATGCTCCTGCAGAAGAACTTCCTGAACGCATAGAGATCGGAAAACATGGGCTTATTGTAAAGCAGGGCTACTGTCAGGGACTCTTGCTTCCTCAGGTTGCCCCTGAGTATAATATGGATTCTCTCGAGTTTCTGGGCCATACCTGCCTGAAAGCTGGCCTTTCGCCTGACGCCTGGCTCAAAGGAGCCGAAGTTTCCTGTTTCGAAGGGCAGATTTTCAAGGAAAAAGAACCAAGTGGCGAGGTAATTGAGGAAAAATTGCAGTAAGACCGAAAGTTTTGATTGCCATTATTTGCCATGGCCTTAACTTCTGACTTTTTAATTTCTGATTTTTAACTTCTAATTTTTTAACTTCTAATTTTTTAACTTCTAATTTTTTAACTTCTGATTTTTTAACTTCTGATTTTTTAACTTCTAATTTTTTAACTTCTGATTTTTTAACTTCTGATTTTTTAACTTCTAATTTTTTAACTTCTAATTTTTTAACTTCTAATTTTTTAATTTCTAATTTTTTAATTTCTAATTTTTTAACTTCTGATTTTTATCTGGTTCAAACTCAAAACACACTTATATAGACTTCTTTAATTATTCATCCTCTAAAATGGATAAAAAAATTTATATTGTTAAAAATGTATCTTTTTCATATTGTTGGCAGAGTTCCTGAAGGATTTTACTCAAGTTTCTCAAAAGCTATTTCATTCCTAACCATTAAAGATTTTCAGAATTATTTTCACGATCATGATCTCGATGATTATTCAAGATACGGGTTTAAGAAAAAAATTTTGAATTTTGGGATAGGCTTTTAACTAAACTGTATAAAATGCTGCAGGAATTGACAACTATTAGACTACAACTTACCACAAACACACCAAGTAATTTTTAGCTAAGTGGGTCAGCCAACATTAGTATTTTTACTTGCAACTAAAGGAGACAGATAAATGAAAAACCGGATATTAATATTTTTTTTTCTTGTGTGCCTTTCTACACTGATAAATATCCCTACTGTTTTATGTATGACCCCCCCAACGGTCTACGTTTCAGGAGATAGTAGTGGTGATTTTTACTGCGATGGAACAGATGATCACGAACAGATTAATCAGGCTCTGAAGTACGTAACCGAAAACCCTGGTTATACGACTGTTTATCTCAAAGGGCCATTTACATACGTTATTAATGGTACACTTCTAATCGGTAACAATACTACTCTTGAAGGAGACTCAGATGCTGTTATCAAACTGGCTGACAATGCAGGCTGGAAAAAAAATGTACCACTGATTCAACAGAATGACAGTTCAGGAAACCGGGATATTACTATTAAGGACTTCAAAATTGATGGAAACCGCGAAAAAAACGCTAATGTTAGTAGCGGAACTGATTATTACAACTTTATCCACTTGAGCAATTGTCAGAACGTCGATGTACATAATATGTATCTTACCAATAACCATGGAGACGGTCTAAGAGTTAACAACTGTTCTAATATAGAATTCCATGACAATAAGGCATATTTACTGGGACATGATGTTCTATGTACCATTAAGTGTTCAGTTGTGGAAGCCTATAATAACAACATAACCTGCAGAATGAACAGTGGACTGAGAACTTACAACACAAACAATGTGAGGCTCTACGGCAATAATATCACATCCGAAGGTTATGGAGGTGCAGGAATTCAGATCCAGAAGGAAGGAAACAGTTATAAAATGGATAATATTGAAGTGTATAATAACACGATATACAGGACTGCGCTTTCTGGAATCTGGATTTTTGGATCCGGAACTTATTCTCCTTCATCAGCAAATGCCTATGTCCACCATAATCAGATCTATGATACAGGAACCAACACTAACAATGGTAATATTGGGGGAATAGTGTCTGATGGATTCAATGTCACTATTGAGAATAACGTGATTGACGGAACCTATGGAGCAGGCATTGCACAGAAAAATGTGTATTCTTCTTCACCTCTGAGCGGCTCAGGATATGTTATTACAGCGAGAAATAACATTATAACAAATATCCAATCATCATTGGCTCAAGGAAATGGAGTTGGTATATCTAATTTCCTTAAAGATACACATTCTTTTGTTCTGCAAAACAATTGTTTCTATAATAATTCTGGTGGTAATTACTCAAATGTAAGTGCAGGATTGGGGGACATACAGTCAGATCCTCAGTATGCAGATAGAAATAACCATGATTACCATTTAAAATCAAAAACAGGGCGATGGAACGGGATCGAATGGGTAAATGACGGTGTAAGTTCCCCATGCATTGACGCAGGATATCCCTTATCGGACTATTCTAACGAACCGGAACCCAACGGAAAAAGGATTAACATAGGCAGGTACGGAAATACGGGAGATGCCTCAAAATCAGAAATAATACTTCCTGTAGCAAATTTCAGTGCCAACAAAACAGAAGGCAAAGTGCCTCTAACTATCCAGTTTAATGATAGTTCTGAAAATGCAATTTCTGTAAGCTGGGACTTTAACAGTGACGGGGTCAGTGATTCTGTAGACAGAAACCCAGTTTATGAGTTTATGACTCCAGGAATTCATACTGTTAATCTGACAGCAATCAATGATAATGGTACGGATTTGGAATCAGCTACAATCAGTGTTACATCGAAAGCGCTTCCTGTAGCAAACTTCACTGCTAACAAGACTGAAGGGTATACTCCACTTACTGTTCAGTTTATCAATCTGTCAGAGTATGCAACTTCTGTAAGCTGGGACTTTGACAATAACTCCGTTATTGATTCCACAGAAAATGATCCAGTTCATGAGTTCACAACTGCAGGAACTTTTACCGTTAATCTGACAGCAACTAATGAAAATGGTACAAGTTCAAAGTTAGTTACAATAAAAGTTACCGAGAAACCGGTGCCAGTTCTTCCTGTAGCAAACTTCACTGCAAATCTTACTGTGCGGTTCATTGACACATCTATCAACAGTCCAAACAAATGGATATGGGACTTTGGAGATGGGACTAATTCAACCGAACAGAATCCTGTACACACATTCAGTAAAGAGGGAACATACAATGTTACCCTGGTTGCAACAAATGATGAAGGTTCCAGTGAGATAAGATCAATGATTATCACCGTAAAATCCGTACTGACGCCACCGGTTGCAAGCTTCGCTGCAAATATGACAGAAGGAACAGTTCCTCTTACTGTGAAATTCACTGACACATCCGCCCGCCGTCCAACAGGGTGGAAATGGAACTTTGGAGACGGTAATACATCAACAGTTCAGAATCCGGTATATACATTCAGTGGTGCAGGAACATACAATGTCACCCTGGTTGCAACAAATGGTGACGGTTCAAGTGATGAAAGTTCAATGAATATTAAAGTAAACCGCGTACCAACTCCACCGATTGCAAGCTTCACAGCAAACCAGACCGTAGGAACAGCTCCTCTTACTGTGAAGTTTACTGATACATCTACTAACAGTCCAACCAGTTGGAAGTGGAGCTTTGGCGATGGTCAAACATCAACAGTTCAGAACCCTGAGCATACGTTCAGTGGTGAGGGAACATACAGAGTTACCTTGATTGCAACAAATAGTGATGGTTCAAGTGCTAAAAAATCAATGGACATTAAAGTAAACCGCGCACCAACACCTCCAGATGCCAACTTCACCGTGAATCAGACCGAAGGAACAACTCCTCTTACTGTGAAGTTTACTGACACATCTACTAATAGTCCAACTGAATGGAAATGGAACTTTGGTGATGGGGTTACCTCTACCGATAAAAATCCAGTCTATACCTATACTACTGCAGGAACATTTACTACTACTCTGAACGTAGGCAACAAAGATGGTTATGACACCGCAAGCAAAACAATAACTGTTACTGAAGTCCCTCTTGGTTCACCAAAAGCAAGTTTTACAGCAACCCCTCGGATTGGACATGCGCCTCTCACAGTTAAGTTCACAGATAAGTCCAGCAATGCAACCTCAGTAAAATGGAACTTCGGCGATGGAACTACCTCTACCGAATCTAATCCAACTCATACCTATAAAACTAATAAGGTTATAGAGTTTTACACTGTGACATTAACTGTAACCAATGGAAAAGAGTCAAGTGTTGCAACCAATTATATATATGTTCTCATATAAATCCAGTGAAATCCGGCAACGAAGCCTTAATAGTGTGAGATTTTGGCGATGAGAATGCAATAGCACCGAGTCGAATCAAGGTCACACCTACAAGGCTGCAGAGAGTTACGCTATGATATTAACTGCAATCAATGGCAAAGAATCAAATATTTCAACCAAATTAATAATTGCCGAGTAATACTATAAGATATAGATTTGTGCTAGCAAAAAGCAATGGCAGGCAAATCTGCCACTTTATTCTTATTTTATCTAGACTTTTTATCCAGACAATTCTACCATTTTTCTGTAATTCATCTGGATTGGAAATGTTTACACGTAGTGAACTTAGAGCCTATCTGAAAAAAATTCTTACAGATTCTGAAAATTCATGGTCTTTGCAAGATTTTACGACTCTGGAAGCGGATGCTTCGAATGGAAAGGTAAATAAAAGAGTATTTAAGTTTTGTTTTACTGCGGGCAGCCTGCAGCTTTCAAATTCCTATTCCTGAGCCTGTCCGCAGATGTTTTATGGAGCTTGAGATTTTTTCAGGATAAAATCAAGTTAAAATCCGGCTTATCCGGCTTATAGTATTGTGGTATCGAGTATTGCCCTGAATACCGGTTTATTCAATCTCGATTCTCTTCCCAGCTACAGGTTTTGTTTTCGGTAGCGTAACAGTTAAGACCCCGTTTTTGAGCTGTGCACTTGATCCTTCTTCTGTTACGCCGTCGGGAAGAGAAATTTCACGGTAGTAACGCATGAAAGACCGCTCTTTTCTAAGGTAACCTTCTTTTTCAGCCTCTTGTTCTTTTCCTTTCCCTGCGCTGATTACCAGAACATTATCCCTGAGATTTAGTTCAACATCTTCTTTGTCAATCCCAGGTAGATCGGTTGTCACAACGACTTTCTCGTCTTCTTCAATAACATCAGTCAGCGGAGAGAAAGCTTCGTTTCCGAATCGACCTTCCGTTGCAGGAAAAGCTCTGAACATATGTTCCATATAGTTCTGCATCCTTCTTATCTCATCAAATGGGTCCCAGCTATACATATCACGGTCTGTTCTTTTTATTGGAAATTTCATATACAGATTCCTCCTTATTCAATTCCAGGATTCCTTGATCGTAAGCTTTCCCTATTTCGGATTTCAGGATTGCTTCTCTTTCGGTTTTCCTGGGTTTTATTTGTCTTACAGTGGTTTTGATCTGTAAATTTAGTCCAGAACAGTTATTATCCATCTCTCCAGAGAACAGCCTGAATTACGGGAAAGAAATAACGACGGAGGTACGTTTTTATCTTACCCGTTTTTTACAGGCACGATAATGAGAGTTCAAGACTCCCATACTCTTTAGGAGGAAGGGACAAATCCGTTTTTTGAAGGCGGTACAGGTTCGTCTTCGGTCTGTTCGCAGATATTTATTAAGTAACTGAGGGGTAGTACTTACAGTCCTTATTTAATTGTTCTGTATTAAAGATATTATTCCCAAGTTACTATCTTATAGATAGTAATCTCAATATTTATACTTTTCGCTCAAATCTGCCCAATAACTCGAAAAATAGTTTCTGTTTAGGAAAAGTAACTTTAATTTTAGGGAAATTACAAAATTTTCGAGCAAAATTGGTTTTAAACTGGATCTTGGAACTGACTTAAGTTATACAATTTATTTATATATTTCGATCTGACATTATATTACAACTATGTAACTTTTTGGAGAATATGCTCATCTGATGGTATACCGATTTTTCATTGAACCTGTTCCCATTCCATTAAAATCTGTACGCAACCTGTATACTCATCAACTTCCTCGCTAGCTGCCACAAACCCACATTTTTTATAAAAGTGAAAAGCACGTTCATTTTCTTTGTAAACTTTGAGGGATAACTTTCCTTTCAAGGTTTTTGCATGTTCGAGAAGAGCTCTGCCGATTCCTCGACCCTGCATTTCGGGTGCTATGAAAAGAGCGCAGACGTGTTCCCCAACAAGGGAGATGAATCCTGAGATCTGCCCTTCTTCTTCGAAAATAAAGTTTTCGGCGAGTGGAAGGTACTTCTTCTTCATTGTACTCTTTTGTGAAGCCCAGAACGAGGCAGGAATAAAGAAATGGGCAATAACGGAGGCTTCGTACCAGATCCTAACCATTTCTTCAAGATCGGTTTTCTCGTAACTTCGGATCAATTTATCGACTTTCCTTTACATTTTGGACCATTCTATCAACTTTCATTTATTTTTCGGATCAACTTGCTGTTTCCCTGGAATTTCTAACACTTATTGGTTTCCCTTAACTGAAGATCATTTTACCGCATTTCTGTTCATTAGAGCTTCTTTTACCTATGAAGCTAAAAGAATGCGTTCATAAAATCAAATACTCTAACCTCAAGAAACCTGAGAATCTCTAAAAACCACTGAGTACGAAAACTATATAAAAAAAATTCGGGAAAACACAAGTTATATATATAGTGAAAATAGTCTAAAAAATGCCAGACCGAAAGGGCTTCGGCCTGAAAAATAACTTTCATAAAATATGTCCGAATCAAAAAAAAAGTCGGACTTGCTATTATTTCATTCCATTGACTCGATTTGGCGGATCAAGTCACTGGTATATCTTTCGGAGAACTTCACTTGTGGACTGAATGGAACGATCTTTACCAGTTTCCCATATCTGGAGACGTACATATCAGGCCCATGTGAAGTTTTCACTTTTGTAAAAGTGTATCCGTTCACAAAGGTCACTATTTTAACCTCCAGTAGTTATTATGTCGGACATTCTATATTAAAATTTTTTTACCTATTAATCGTTATAGATTATATCTTCTGCAATTGAATTTCTTCCTAATTAATCTCAGTTTAGACACTATTACATATTTAAATTAAAAGGAGAGTTTTAACACTTTATTAATATAAAGGTCAGCTTTATAACTCCTTTTCTTGGCACCTTTTGATCCTCTTCGTCCCTTCTCAAAGTTCGAGATATATAAATAAGTCTGCACATCAGGCTTTCAAATTTTTGTACATCAGGTTTTCAAAGCCTGCATTTTTTGCTGCATCTTTTGTCACGCCTATTTCACTCCAGATCCTCTCTCTTTCTCGTGTTATGTATGCCGTCAAATAGTAAAAGTGTAATAAATTAAGGAAAACGATAGTTGGTAAGGAAAACGATCGTAAGTAGGAAAACGATAGTAGGTAAGAAAACGATAGTTGGTAAGGAAAACGATAGTTGGTAAGGAAAACGATAGTTGGTCGTGTTCCCAAGTTATCAAACCGAAACTCTAAACGTTAATAATTCCTTTTAACTTCACGTTCGGAACGGTAGTGCAAACATACCAATGAGCAGTAAGGTGGCGTCAACACAACTTTTATTTCCTGATATGTTATCCGTGATTTTGTCTTCAAGAGTAATTTTGGTGAACGGAAAAAGTATTTCAGGTTAACAGAAATTTCAGGTAAAAAACTGAGACCAAAAATAATAAAGCCAAAAAATTTAGGAACAGAACCAGTTGGAACAGAAACAATTGGAACAGAAACAATTGGAACAGAAACAATTGGAACAGAAACAATTGGAATAAAAACAGTTAGAAGCCAGCCCTAAGTTACCGGAATTTTTCTATCATTTTCAGCAGTTCGTCTTCGTCCTTCGCAAGGGCGACTATAGCCATCTCTATCATAAGGTTGACAATCCCGTCAGAGAGAGACCGAAAGTCAGTTCGAACCCCGATGACAGGCTTTTCCTTTGCATAAGCGTAGCCTATTTCCCAGGCAGTTCCTGAATCTACATCCACACCATCAAGGACTGCAACTACAATATCAGAACCGTCCAGACCCTCCACACATTTATTGAAAATGCACTCCTGATTTTGTTTTTCACGTTCATTTATCGTATCCTCTGCATCTTCCTGGGGTAAAAAAACCGAAAAGCCCTTCTTGAGCAGCAAATCCTTTAATTTGCAGTTATATTCAAGTTCCGCATGGCTGAAGAGTGGACCTGCAAGATAGATTGTCTTCTTCCTGTTCATGATTTTTTCTTCCTAACACTTAAGAGGCTATACATAGCAAATTTTCCTATAATATGAGAGGTTCCAAAGATAAAATCATTTACCTGTGAACTTCCAATTTCCAGTGCTAAGTGCCTTAGCAATTTCCATTTAGAATATACTTATATATTAAAAAATTTAAATCTTACTGATTTAAAATTAAAAATATGAATCGTTGAATTACGAACTAAAGGCTGTAAAATTTAACTTCCTGATAATGTGGGAAGTTCCTGTTATACTTCCTTATGATTAGAGGTCTCTAGCCGGATACCTTGAGCCGGAAAAAATAGACTTCTGATTCTTTATAAAAGTAGGTAATTAACAGTAGGTTTGGAATCCAGTAGAAGTTTTCAGGAAAAATTCCAGATTATCAAAGCAGATTTTTCTGGATATTTGCTTATAAAAAAGTATATCCAGTTCGCTTCGCAATCAGATATGAAAGCGAATATCTAATTCATTTTGTAATTCTGTTACGAAAGTTCATATCTAATTTCCTTCACAATTCGGTTATATCAAAAATATCTATTGGTACTGATTACGAAGTGATATTCTATTAACACTGATTACGAAGTTGATATCCCCTTTAAAAAATTGTGTTTAAAAAAGGTACAGCTCTGCAGCCGAAATAAGTTTTTCGAGCAGATCATCTAATATCAGTTATCGAGTGTATCATCTAACATCAATTACAGAAACAGATTTTATATTTGTTTTTTCCAATAACAAATTTAATTATCTTGTATTAGTATTACACAGGCAGTGACACTTATGATCAAGGCTGGAATAATAGGAGCTTCGGGATATACGGGAGGAGAACTCCTTCGCTTGCTCGTCAACCATCCCAGTGTCAAGCTGGAGCTGGCAACTTCCCGAAGCCTTGAAGGGAAACCTGTAACGAGTACTCACAGGCATCTTGAAGGCTTTCTCGACCTGAAGTATGAAAATCCGGATTCTGAAAATATCAGGGAGCGTTGTGATGTAGTCTTTCTTGCAGTACCTCACGGATCTTCCATGAACTATGTGCCTGAACTGCTTGATGGCAATACTAAGGTTGTTGACCTTAGCGCGGACTACAGGCTTGAAACCTCGGAATTTGAGAAAATATACGGGATAAAGCATAAAGACCCGAGGAATGCTGTTTACGGGCTTGTAGAGCTCCACCCTGAAGTTGCAGAAGAGAATTTCGTGGCAAACCCGGGATGTTTTCCTACAGGCGCAACCCTTGCAGCAGCCCCGCTTGCAGCAGCTGGACTTATCGATATTGCGGTTTTTGATTCTAAGACAGGAATCTCAGGAGCTGGGATTTCACCTACTCAAAACTCACATTATCCAAACCTGGCGGAAAACATCATCCCGTACAAACTTACAGCACACAGGCATAGGGCTGAAATTGTCCAGGAATTGACAGGATTTGACGAAGATCTCAGGAACATCAATTTCACTCCTCACTTGATTCCGTCTATTAGAGGGATCTTTACAACTGCTCACCTCTTTACAAAGGAACCTCTCTCCACGGACGAAGTAAAGACAATTTACGAGGAATTTTACAGGGATAGACCGTTTATAAGGTTTCCTTCAGGAGTTCCTTCCTTAACTGCAGTCAGAGGTTCTAACTTCTGTGATATAAGCTTTGAAGCAGATAAGGAAAATAACAGGGTTGTCGTGCTCTCGGCAATCGATAACCTGGTCAAAGGCGCATCAGGACAGGCTATTCAGAATATGAACCTCATGTTTGGGTTAGACGAGACATGTGGGCTCTGGCTGCCTGCTGCGGCTCCGTAAACACAACCAAAGCAAGAAAATATAACTGGTGACGGATTAAATAAAAGAAAATAATTTGTCTCAAGGGGTATAGTCAGATGAAGGTAAAAGATGTTATGAATCCGAACGTTGTTTTCTGCAAGCCTGATGATACAGTCCGGGAAGCGGCAAGAGTCTTAAAGGAAAACAATGTGAGTGGAGCACCTATCCTTGAAGGTGAAGAACTTGTGGGAATTATAAGTGAAGCGGACTTGCTAAAACTGCTGATACTCCCCGAAAGGGGGGAACTCTGGCTTCCAAGCCCCTTTGAGGTTATAGAGGTTCCTATCAGGGAACTCCTGGGCTGGGAGGAAACAAAGAAGATGCTTTCTGATGTGGGTTCCATAAAGATAGAAGAGATCATGACAAAGGATGTGCACACAATCTCTTCCGAGGCATCCATTGAAGAAGCATCCGAGCACATGATAAGGCACAGGATCAACAGGCTTCCTGTAACTGCGGATGATCGCGTGGTTGGGATCATTACTCGCGGCGATATTATCGAAGGTCTTGCAAAGCTCTGAGGAAAAAGGAGAGTCTTCATGAAGGAAATCGAAGGTGGAATCTGTGCAGTAAGGGGTGTATCTGCAAACGGGATTAAAGCCGGAAAAACGGGATTGACTGTCATTCTTGCAGAGGGACCTGCAGCAGGCGTTTTCACAAAAAATAAAGTCACAGCAGCTCCGGTTATCCTTAGTAAGGGAGTAATCGATACTAAGCACCGTCTTTCGGCTGTAATTGCAAATAGCGGAAACGCTAATGCTTTTACAGGTGACGACGGCTTTCTGGATGCTATGGAAATGGCAGCCATACTTGCCAAAAAGCTTGGTCTTGAGGCTGACACGGTTGCAGTTGCCTCGACAGGAGTGATTGGCAGGAGGCTTGACATCTCCTCAATCACCGACCGTCTTCCTGAAGTCCTTAAAGGGCTTGGCAGTTCTCCTGAGTGCAGCCGGGATGCCGCAAAAGCAATCATGACCACGGATAGGGTCGTAAAAGAAGTAGCTATCGAGATGGATTGCGGGATCAGGATAGGTGCCATTGCCAAAGGTTCGGGGATGATCGAGCCCAATATGGGGACTATGCTCTGTTTTGCATATACCGATGCGAAAGTGCCTGCCGATGTCCTGGACGCTGCTCTCAGAGTAGCAGTGGGTAAAACTTTCAATATGATCGTGGTGGACGGGGATACAAGCACTAACGACATGGTACTTCTCACTTCCACCTGTAAGTCTGGAATCAAGCCCTGTATGGATTGTCTGGATGACTTTGAAGAGGGGCTGATTTACGTTTTCACCGAGCTTGCAAAGAAAATGGCAAAGGACGGAGAAGGCGCTACAAAACTTATTGAAGCCAGGGTAATTGGTGCAAAAACACACGAAGACGCTAAACTTGCTGCAAAGTCAATTGTACGTTCTCCTCTGGTTAAATCTGCAATTTTCGGAAAAGACCCCAACTGGGGAAGGGTTGTAGCTGCTGCAGGCTACTCAGGTGCCGAACTTGAACAGGAAAGGCTTTCTCTCTCTTTCTCAGGAGGAGGAGAAGAAGTTGAACTTGTAAACTCCGGCGAAATTTCCAGTTCTTCGGATCTCGAACTTTTGAAAAAAATAATGGCAAATGATGAAATTGTCATTACCCTTGACCTTAACCTGGGAAAAGAACAGGCAACAGCCTGGGGTTGCGACCTGACATATGACTATGTCAGGATTAATGCCGAATATACGACTTAATGCTTAAACGTATCCTAGCTCAGTATTGAGCAGATTTAATGCCAGTATAAGATTTACCGCACTACGAATACCAGTATAAGATTTACCGCACTACGGGCCAGTATAATACTTACTGCAATACGAATACCAGTATAAGATTTACTGCACTATGAACCAGTATAAGATTTACTGCACTACGAATACCAGTATAAGATTTACTGCATTACGGGAATAGAAAAACGGGATTAAAATAAAAAACGGGATTAAAATAAAAAATAGGACTGAAAAACAGGTAGAAGGAAATAAAAAATGTAAGCAAGATCAATTCGAAATATAATCAGAATTACTTCGGGAAAAATCCGGGTTTCCCCTAGTTACTGAAAATTGTTTCAGGTTCAGATCTATATTTCCAGGGGGTTTATCAAGTGGATATACAAGAATGGGAACAGCGCCACAATGACGCTTTTTACAATGTCAAAAAGGCCCTTCCTTATCTGGAAGGTATGTTTGTAGCTTACAATAGTAATATAGATGCTATCAAACACCTTACAGACAAAGAATTGTCCAGACTCATAGGGCTTTTTAACGAGGATGATATTCAGGCAAGAGTTGAGACGTATCCGAGAGAAATAAAAGAGCCTCTGGATTTCATGGCTCGCCTGTTGATTTCCATGCGAGAGGGCAAAGCCGCTGAAATTCCTACCCATACCTCAGATACTCATGAATGGCTGAAAGAGAGTCTGGGTTTTGACTATGCACGCATGGGCGGTCAGGCAGGAATAATTTCCAATCTTCTTGCCCGCCTTGGGATCAAGAAAGTGGTTGCGTACGTTCCCTGGCTTTCGGAAGAACAGGCAGAATATTTTGTGGCTTCTGAAAACCTTGTGCACCCTAAGGTAGAAGATGGAAAAGTTGTACTTAAACCCCCACGAGAAGCCTTTAAACCAGGAACCGAATCAAAAGTCAACTGGATTTTTGAGTATTCCAGAGGCATGGAAATAACATGTGGTGGAGGCAAATTTCAGGTCCCAAGAGATAACAGACTTATAATCTCCTCTCGTCCGAAATGGATACGCCTGGATATGGACAGGGAGATCTATGAGCACCTTGACTCAATCTTTCCGATTGACGGAGCAATGCTTTCAGGTTATCAGATGATAAAAGAGCAGTACGAGGACGGGTCTACGTATAAGGACTACGTTTCGCATTCCGTTAAAGTTATTGAGAAACTTAAGGCTTTAAACCCTGAACTCCGCATTCATGTAGAACTTACATCCATTCAGAACCGGGTAATAAGGAAGGCCATCCTGACCGAAATCGTTGCCAAGCATGTTCACTCCCTGGGTCTTGATACCGTGGAAGTGGCAAATGCCCTGAATGTCCTGGGACATGAAGAGCTTTCTTATTCCGTGATAAGAAAAGAGGAGACCGGAATAAACTCACTTTACCAGGGAGCTGTTCAGCTTTTAAAGGACCTGTCGCTTGAAAGGGTTCATGTGCATTCTCTTGGCTTTTACATTTGTATCCTTGCAAAAGGCCATCCTCTTACACTTAAAGAACACAGGGACGCTCTGCTCTTTTCCTCAACCCTGGCCGGTGCCAAAGCCCTTAATGGAAAAATTGAGAACCTTGAGGACGCAGAAGCAGGGTTAGATGTCCCGATTTCAAGTAAAGGCATAGAAGACCTTGAGAACTTCAGGGTTTATTGTGTAGGAAAGAAACTCTGTACTCCTGAAGAATTCGAATACGGATATCTCTATGGGCCTGACCATGATGCGGTTTTAATTCCTTCCAAGGTGGTAGATAAGCCCAAAGCAACAGTCGGAATAGGTGATGCGATCTCGGCAGGAGCTTTTGCAGCCATGCTTGCAAGAATGAAGCAAGATCGGGCATGAAAAATATATTCCCTTTGTTTTCTCCTAAGCCGTTCATTTGCCTTCCGTTCATTTACAATTGCACTCACTTGCCTTTCATTCATTTACAATTGCACTCACTTGCCTTCCATTCACTTCCTTTTGCCTCCACTCGCCCTCTATTCCACGGATACAGGAACTGGTTAGATGAACATACTTTGCGGATATAATGTCAATATAGATTCGGTGTACCGAATTAGCGGGATCGAGATTTCGAAACTGCTGGAAACTTTCGAAGAGGCCGAAATCCTTAATAAAATCGAGAACCCACCCGGAAAAATCTTCTCGGAATCGGATTTTGTAGCAGGGCTTGCCTACTGTATGAAAAACGGATATGGAGCCGAGTGGCTTGTTTTTGAGCAGTCCGTTTTCGAGTTCCTTAAAACCCGCTATTTCGGGAAATCTCTCATAAGAATGGGCGGAAATGCAGGAATAATGGCAAATGCTCTGTCCCAGCTAGGCGCTTCCAGAGTAATTCCTAATGTTGCAGTACCCTCAAAAACCCAGCTTTCTCTCTTCTCAAAAAAAGCGATCTACTTTCCGGAAGCTCCTATGCAGATAACGGAAAATGAAAGGAAAGAGCCTGAAGAAAATAAAGGTGCCTTTTCCAGCAGTCAGGAACCCATACATTTTGTGTTTGATTTCTCTGAGGGAGAGACATTTTCTCTGTACGGAACCGAGGTTCGGGTTCCGAGGGAAAATCGCTTCATAGCGACCTGTGACCATTTAAATCTCAGGCTTTTTGTCAATCCTGCGTTTGAGCAGTATGCCCTCCAACACGCCTGCGAGCTTGATGGTGTCCTTATATCGGGTTTCCATCTCCTGCTTGAGAACTATCGTAACGGTCTCACTTATGAGACAATTCTTGATGATACTTTCTCCCAGCTAAAAAACTTGAAAACCAAAAACAATAAGCTTCGTATTCACCTGGAATTCGGACATTTTTCAAGTAAAAAAATTGCAAATTCTGTCTTTCTGAAGTTTGAAAAACTTTCAGATAGCTTTGGAATGAATGAAGACGAGCTTTCAATGCTTTATAGCTTACACGGAGTTCCCGAAGAAGGACTTCTACATATGGAGGCAGATGCTATATCCAATGCAGCTTTCAGGCTGGCATCAAGGCATGGGCTTAAGAAGCTAATGATTCATACCAGGGAATTTGTACTGGCTGTGTTTAAAAACGATTTTAATTCGACTCCGGGTTCTGAATTTGAAATGGGTGAATCAGAAAATCCAATTTTACAAAGGGCCGTCGGAGAAAAGCTTGAAGCCTTGAGATTCGGAGTCAAGTGTGCAGGCGCGTATGCAGCTTCAGGCAGGCTTGAAGGGCGGGAATTTGTGGAAAAGGAAGCTGCGAAACTTCAGGAAAGCCCGTTTGGAAAGAAACGGATTGAAGCTTTCGTTAAGGCTTTTAATGGAAAAACTTTCGGGCAGGGAGCTTATATCTTAAGGGAGAATTATATTATCTGCATGTTGCCTACAATGCTTTCCAGATCTCCCATAACCACGGTCGGGTTGGGAGATACGTTAACTGCAGGGACTTTTCTCAGGGGGCTTGAGCTGGACGTACAGGCTTAAACCCGAACTTTTTGATCTCAATTATACACTCGACTGCGGGCAGGTTTTCAGATGGGGACAAGAAGGAGACTGGTGGACAGGCGTTGTCGGAGATCATGTTATCCGGCTTTCGCAGGACCAGGATCGACTGATTGTCGATTCAAAGCTTTCGCCTGAGTTTTTTACTCGCTATTTCCGCCTGGACGACAACCTGCCTTCAATCTATGAAAGCATAAACCGGGATCTGCTGATCGACAGGGCGATCCACAAATATCGGGGCTTGCGGCTGATCAGACAGGACCCCTGGGAGTGCCTTATTTCTTACATGCTCTCGACAGCCTCAAGTATTCCTACAATCCAGAAAAGAATCTTCCTGCTCAGCCAGTTTTTCGGGCAGGAACTCGAGCCAGGTTATTTCAGTTTCCCTACCCCTGAAACGCTTGCAAATGCCGATCCTGCCGAACTTGATAAATGCAAGCTGGGTTTCAGGACGCAGAATGTAAAAGCCGCAGCTCAGGCAGTTGCTTCAGGCGAGCTGGAACTTGACGTGCTTTTCCGCCTGGAGTACAAATATGCAAGGGAACGCCTTATGAGGCTTCGCGGAGTCGGGGAAAAGGTTGCCGACTGCGTGCTTCTTTTCGCTTTTGAAAAAATGGAAGCTTTTCCAGTTGATACCCACATCAGGCAGATCATCCAGCATTACCACATAGACGACAGATATTTTGAGACCTGCACAAACATGAGTTGTATGGGGGACTGGGGAAGGGAATATTTCGGTCAATACTGCGGGTATGCCCAGGAGTATTTGTATTATCAGAAAAGGATGGAAGGGTTTCTATCGCTGTATTAAATCCTCATCATTATTTATTTTTATTAGTTCTTTTTAGAATAACTGCTGGATTAGATATAAGGGAACAGGAAAAAAGCTATGAACCGTAAAGACAAGAAGGAGGTCGGACAGGCTTTAAATAAATCCCTGCTGGTGA
>Ga0074193_1002082_pt1 | contig 20014 bp, 18 predicted proteins | sample EPASupsiteHSE605_FD_64523 | JGI IMG/M metagenome (GOLD analysis project Ga0074193, IMG submission 64523) | Bioremediated contaminated groundwater from EPA Superfund site, New Mexico - Sample HSE6-05 | ecosystem: Environmental > Aquatic > Deep subsurface > Groundwater > Contaminated ... | reverse complement strand
GTGTTTTTTCCAATGTTTGTACCAAGTTTGGCTTTATTGCATCCTTTAAAACTACCGCCATTGCTCCATGTGCGTTAAGCTGTTTAGCTGTCACAGGTTCATCATTATAATTATAGGCAACAACCATGTCTCCAAGACGTTTTTTTAAGTCTTCAAGGTCACTTGACAAACAAAGTACTGCCATAACTTCTGATGCGGCAGTTATATCAAATTTGTCCTCTCTTGGAAATCCGTTTAGCTTTCCGCCCAATCCATTTGTTAAAACGCGAAGTTGCCTGTCATTCATATCCATACATCTATGCCACTGAATGCTACGAATATCTATACCAAGTTCATTACCAAAATGAATATGGTTATCAAGCATTGCAGCAAGAAGATTATTTGCCGTTGTTATTGCATGCATGTCTCCTGTAAAATGCAGGTTCAAATCCTCCATTGGCACTACCTGTGCATATCCTCCGCCCGCTGCACCACCTTTAACGCCAAAAACAGGTCCAAGCGATGGCTCACGCAGAGCGGCAACTGATTTTTTACCTAATTTTGTAAGTCCATCTGCAAGCCCAACTGTAATAGTTGTTTTTCCCTCACCCGCTGGAGTTGGGTTAATTGCTGTTACAAGTATAAGTTTTGCATCTGCTTGTTTTACTTTAATTGCATTTGGTGATATCTTTGCCTTATACTTACCGTAAAGCTCAATATCATCATGATTAATCCCTAGTTTATTTGCAATTTCTTCGATAGGAGCAAGCGTCGCCTCACGTGCTATCTCGATATCAGTTTTCATCTTATCCATATCATACCTCTTAATTTTTTGGTATTATTACCATTAATAAAGTTAAGATATTTTAGCACAAATCGATATTGTTATCAACATCTTTAGATACACTGAAAACATTAAATAATATCTTACAAATAAAAAACCACCCATAACGGGTGGTTTTAAAATTAAAGCTGTTGTGCGATGTTTTGGTACTTAGTTTTTGCTTTATCAACCATCTGCTGTTCTGCTGCCTGTGGAGCATACCATCCACGCTTTTGCATATCTGTAAATACTGTTGATTGAATATTATGCTCTTCACGCAATATCTGCAAGAAATCATTTCGAAGTGTTGGATTAACACACTCAGATGAATATGTGTTATATATATCTGTTATATGCTTTTGTGAGCCAAGAATGTCATCCATTATCTCTTGGTCTGTAAGAACTTTTATTTGCTGATTCATTATTTTATTCCTCCTAACAACTTAAATGACCCATAAGCTTATCGTAGTGGGTTTTGTGTTGTGCCGCTACTTGCTCACAGGTTGTTTTTATCTGTGGGTCTGATGTCATACTTGCATAAGTCTTAAATTTTTTCACAAGAATCTGCTCATAATTAAGCTGATCTTGAATTGCTTTCAGCTCTGTTGATGTTAAATTTGCCATTGTTATTCCTCCTTTTATATTTGTAGTCTTATTTTGTCCTGTTCTTCAAAAAAAATTACAATAAAATTAAAAAATTTTTATATGCTTTTAATTTATTATAATTTTCTTTATTTACTCAATTGGTTTACATTCCCACTGAAAATGTTGTATAATATTATCAAAATTTTGTATTTTATTTTTATTATTTCTTAATAAGGAGGACTATTATGTCTGTTCCAACCCCTCACATTTCTTCACAAATCGGAGATTTTGCGAAAACTGTTTTAATGCCGGGTGATCCACTTCGTGCAAAATTTATTGCCGACAATTTTTTAAGCGACGCTATTTTGATAAATGATGTAAGAGGCATCGGTGGATATACGGGCTCTTATGAAGGCGTAAAGGTTTCTGTCATGGCAAGTGGTATGGGTATGCCTTCTATGGGCATTTATTCTTATGAGCTTTTTAACTTGTATGATGTTGATAATATTATCAGAATTGGTTCTGCTGGAGCAATTTCAAGCGACCTTCAGGTTCGTGATATAGTTGCTGGTATGTCTGCTTGCACTAACTCAAATTTTGCACATCAATATGAGTTACCTGGCACATTTGCACCTACTGCAAGCTACAAAATTTTAAGCACTGCTGCTTTTTGTGCAAAGGATTGCGGTGTTGACCTTAAAGTTGGCAGCATTCTTTCATCTGATACATTCTATGATGATTCTAGCAGCCTTATAAAGTGGCAAAAGATGGGTGTTCTTGCTGTTGAAATGGAGGCTGCCGCTTTATATATGAACGCTGCTCGTGCTAGTAAAAACGCACTTGCTATATGCACTATTTCAGACTGCCCATTTACGGGTACTTCATGCTCATCCAAAGAGAGGCAGACAAGCTTTACTCAAATGATGGAAATAGCACTTAAAACTGCTGTTGCACTTGAAAAGTAGGGATAAATATGATTAAAAGAGTATTTTTAATTATTCTTGATAGCTTTGGAATTGGTAATGCTCCAGACGCAGAGAAGTTTGGTGATTTGGGAAGCAACACACTTGCAAGCATTGCAAAATCACCCAAATTCAGTGCTGATAATTTAGGCAGACTTGGTCTTTTTAATATTGATGATGTAGATTGCTGTGAAAAATCAAATTCTCCTAAAGCATCGTTCGGTCGCTGTATTGAATCATCAAACGGCAAGGACACAACTACAGGGCACTGGGAAATTTGCGGAATTATTTCTCAAAAGCCTATGCCAACTTATCCTAATGGATTTCCAATCGAGATAGTTGACGAATTTGCTAAACAAACTGGACGAGGTGTGCTTTGTAATATGCCTTATTCAGGCACAAAGGTTATTGCAGACTATGGAAAACAGCATCTTGAAACAGGCGATTTGATTGTTTATACTTCTGCTGACAGTGTGTTTCAAATTGCAGCACACGAAGAGCTTGTGCCACCCGAACAGCTTTATGAATACTGTAAAATAGCTCGTAAAATTCTAACTGGCAAACACAGTGTTGGAAGAGTTATTGCAAGGCCGTTCATTGGTGAGTATCCAAACTTCACTCGCACAGGTAACAGACATGATTTTTCTTTATTTCCACCTAAGGACACGTTACTTGACTGCGTTAAAAATTCAGGACTTGAAACACTGGCAATAGGTAAAATAAAAGATATATTTGCAGGCCAAGGAATTTCAAACCACTTGCCTACAAAGTGTAACGCTGACGGTATGAAAGCTCTTGCCACTGCTGTTGATATGGATTTCAATGGGCTTTGCTTTGCAAATTTAGTTGACTTTGATATGATGTTTGGTCATCGCAACGATGTTGACGGCTATGCGAATGCTATTGCAGAGTTTGACAAATGGCTAGAAGGCTTTTTGCCAAAGCTTAAAAGCCATGATGTTTTGATTATTACAGCTGACCATGGCTGTGATCCAGCAACGCCCAGCACCGACCATTCAAGAGAGTGCATTCCTCTGCTTGTTTATCAGCAAGGACAAAGTGTTGTAAACATTGGTACTCGTAACTGTTTTTCTGATATTGGAAAGACTATTGCGGACATGCTAAACATCAAAAACGCCATTGAAGGCACAAGCTTTTTAAGTGAACTTGGAGGCTCTTTATGACAAATATTGAACTTTTAGATATTGCAAAAGAGGCAATGCAAAAATCATATTCGCCTTATTCAAACTTTAAGGTTGGTGCTGCTTTGCTTTGCAGTGACGGCAAGGTGTTTTCTGGCTGCAACATAGAAAACGCCTCTTACTCCCCTTCAAATTGTGCTGAACGTACTGCGTTTTTCAAGGCTGTTAGTGAAGGATATAAAGACTTTAAAAAAATTGCAATTGTTGGTGGTCATTGTGGCGTTATTAAAGATTTTTGCCCTCCCTGCGGAGTTTGTCTTCAAGTCATGAGTGAGTTCTGTAATGATGATTTTAAAATAGTTTTAGCTGATAAAAATAATGAAGTGACAGAAAAAAAGCTTTGTGAACTTTTGCCTTTTGGCTTTTCTCTGTAAGGGTGATTATTTATGAGGATGTATGACATAATTAAAAAAAAGCGTGATGGACACGCTCTTTCAAAAGAAGAAATTGAGTTTTTTGTAAGCGGATATACCACAGGTGATATTCCAGATTATCAAGCATCTGCTTTGCTTATGGCTATATATTTTAATGGAATGGATAAAGATGAAACAGTCTTTTTAACATCTGCCATGGCAAACTCAGGAGATGTTGTTGACTTATCCTCTATCAACGGTTCAACTGTTGATAAACACAGTACAGGCGGTGTTGGAGATAAAACCACTCTTATTGTTGCACCTATTGTTGCAGCCCTTGGTTGCAAGGTTGCTAAAATGTCGGGCAGAGGGCTTGGCCACACAGGTGGAACGATTGACAAGCTTGAAGCTATTAACGGCTTTAAAGTCGAGATTTCTAACGACGCTTTTTTCAAGCAGGTCAACGACATAGGTCTTTGTGTAATTGGTCAGTCTGGAAACCTTACCCCTGCTGATAAAAAGCTTTATGCCTTGCGTGATGTTACTGCAACTGTTGAGAATATATCCCTCATTGCTTCCAGCATTATGAGCAAGAAGCTTGCAGGTGGAAGCCAAAACATTGTGCTTGATGTTAAATGTGGCAACGGAGCGTTCATGAAGACTCCGCAGGATGCTAAAAATCTCGCTCGTGCAATGGTTGATATTGGCAATGCTGCAGGCAGAAAAACGACTGCACTTATTACAAATATGAACATACCTTTGGGCTATAATATTGGCAACTCTTTAGAAGTTATCGAAGCTGTTAAGATTTTGAATGGTCAGGCTTGCGATGACCTTTATGAAGTTTGTGTAATGCTTTGCTCCTATATGTATTCATCATGCACAGGAAAATCAATTGACGAATGCAAAGTTGCCGTAGAAGATGTAATAAACAATGGTAAAGCACTTGAAAAGCTTAAGCAAATGGTTGAAATGCAAGGTGGAGATGTTAAGCTTATTGACAATCCTGAACTTTTCAAAAAAAGTGAAATAAACTTTGATATTATTTGCGAAGACGATGGATATATAAGCTATATGAACTCTGAGAAAATTGGAATTGCAAGCGTTGTTCTCGGTGCTGGAAGAGAGAAGAAAGGTGACCCGATTGATTACAGTGCTGGCATTGTTTTAAAGCGTAAAACAGGTGATTTTGTAAAACAAGGAGAAGTGCTTGCAACACTTTATACATCGTCACATGAAAAAGCACAAAATGCAAAAAATATATTTATGCAAGCTTTGAAATTTTCAAGCACTCCCCCTACTAAAGAGCCACTAATTTATGAAGTGGTACAGTAATTAAATTAAGTTTATAATATACTCATAACACTAATTCTTATAATAAAAGAGCCACAATAATCGTGGCTCTTTTATTATTTATTATTCCACCATCAGTGATGAAAGTATGTTTGAATACACTCTTGTTGGGTCTTCTAAAAAATTCTTTCGTACCAACTCTGCTTGTGCTCTGTCTGCAACATAGATTGTAAGCTTCATCATTACGTCCTGCTTATCTTCCATTGTAAATGTTATATGGCATCCGTTTTCAAGCGGAGTTATTTCTATTTTGTTTTCCTGCTCATTTTTAGCAATGGTTAAAGTCTTGATTGCAGATTTTATTGCCTTTTCACGCACTGTTCTTGGCAAATCACGTTCAAGCTCAAATACAACCCGTCTTCCCATCTCGGTTACTGTTAAAACTTCTTCATCTTCAACATATTCACAGTCTATACTACCCTGTGACAAAAGCTCGCTGATTGCCTGATTTACCTCAAAATAATTTGCAAGACCCTGACTTTGCATAACCTCATTTATCTGCTGTTTTGTTATTTTGCTTTCGAGAGTTTTGAGCATATAACAAACCAGTATTTTTATCTCGTTACGATTACGCAATCCCCCAGGTTCTACGCCTGCATTGAATGCATCAAACTCATTATATTCATCAAGCTGTGGATAATCAATGTAGTCCATAATATCCCCCTTAATATCTGTTGTCCTCTTCTTCTACTCCTGTAATATCCTGACGGGTTTTGAACAGATATCCATTGTCTGCAAGGAATTCAAGATTTTTTAGTACCTTTCCTATTCCATTTGCAACACAATTTGCTGAATCTTCCGCAACTCTTGTCTTTAATTTTGTCGCTTCTTCAATCGCTGTATCAAGCCCATAGAGTTTTGCACCGCCACCAGTAAGAACAATTCCTTCCTGCATTAAATCGCCAACAAGTTCCGGCGGAGTTTCCTCCAACACTAATTTAATCGTTTCTATAACCGTATTTATATGCTCTCTCATCGCAAGATAAGTTTCGGTTGATGTTATTTCAAAACTTACAGGCATCCCTGTTACATAGTTTTTACCTTTTGCAACCATTGCAATTTCTTCTTTACGAAGATATGCACAACCAATTGTTTTTTTTATTTCCTCTGCAGTAAGCTCACCTATCAAAACATCTCTTTCCCTGCGAGCATAACGCATTATTGCTTGATTTAAAATGTTACCTGCGGACTTAACAGACTTACTTATCGCAATGCTTCCCATTGTTATAATTGCCGCATCACTTGTGCCACCACCAATATCAACAATCATTATTCCACGAGGATGAAAGATATCCACTCCTGCACCAATCGCTGCTGCAAGCGGTTCTTCTATAAGGCATGCTTTGCCCGCTCCTGACGCTGTTATAACATCAAGAATAGTACGGCGTTCAAGATTTGTTACAGAGCTTGGCATGCAGACTATTATGTTTGGTTTGAAAATTTTATTACCACAAATTTTTTGAATATAATAACGAAGCATTTGCTCTGTTACTGTAAAGTCTGAAACCACGCCATCTTTCATTGGCCTAATTGCGGTAATGGAGTCAGGACACCTGCCAATCATGTCATAAGCTGCTGAGCCGACTGACATTATTCTACCTGTGTCCGTTCTGAACGCAACAACAGAAGGTTCAGACATAATTATGCCTTTTCCCTCTACATATATTATTACAGATGTTGTACCCAAATCTATGCCTATATTTAGCCCTAACATATTACACCTTCTGTAATTTAAAAATCTTTTACTGCATCAAATTATTATAATAGTTTAATATTATGTATCTGTCAATATTTTCCGTTTGCATTATTTGCAATTGCAGCACAAACAAGGTACACTTCTTTTGCTCCTGCTAACAGCAAAACGCTTGCACACTCATTTGCCGTTGCACCTGTTGTTTTTACATCATCACAAAGCAATATAGTTTTGCCTTTAATATCTCTATCCTGTGCAACATCAAATATGCCAAGAACGTTACCTTTTCTTTGATTTACACCAAGTGAATGTTGTGGTGCAACATTGTAAAGTTTTAAAAGCAACCCTATGTCTATTATTGGTTTTTCTTTAACCTTTAATCCATTTGCTAACAATTCGCTTTGGTTAAACCCTCTGCCTCTTACTTCTTTTTTTGACATTGGAACACAAGTGATTATGTCAAAAGATATATCTGCACATCTTTGAGCTATACATTCTGACATATCCCGTGAAAGAGTTTTTGCAATATATGGTCTGTCTGAAAACTTCATTTGCTTTATTGCATTTTTAACAGCACCATCGTAATAGAATGGTGCAATTACCATTTTGTACGACATTTGTCTACCATTACACTTGCACTCTTTTTTTGACGCACCACAATGCTCACAAAATGGCTCTGTAATGCGTGGAAGATTATTAAAACAATCCTCACAGACTTTTTCATCTGCCGTTATCACCTTGCCACAATACGGGCAACGGTTAGGATAGAATATTGATAAAATCCTTTTTAAAAATTCCATTTATAACTCCTCCACAAGAAAGGCGTTAAGTGCAGAATATCTGCGAATTTTCTTATCATTCTCAACCATTTTATAAACTTGATTTTGATTACCAACAATTATTAATGTTGACTTTGCCCTTGTTACAGCTGTATAAAGCAAGTTACGGTAACAAAGCTGAGGTACTATATCAATTGCAGGGATTATCACTGCCTCAAACTCACTTCCCTGACTTTTATGCACTGTTACAGCATAAGCAAGTTCAAGCTCGTTTAAATTCTCATATGGGTAGGTTGCACGTCTGCCATCAAACATTATTGTAAGACAGTTTGATGACGGCTCAATTTTTTCAATGATTCCGACATCGCCGTTAAAAATGCCGCTGCCGTCCTCTCCTTTTTTTGTCCAACAAATATTATAGTCATTCTTTATCTGCATCACCTTATCTCCCTCTCGAAAAATTCGAGTGAGCAAAGTAATTTCTTTTTTTGACTTTTCTCGTGGATTAAGTTCTTGCTGTAAAATTCTGTTTAAATTAACTGTGCCTGCTTGACCTTTTTTTGACGGACACAGTACTTGAATATCTGTTATTGGTGAATATCCGTATGCCTTTGGCAATCTACTTTTGCAAAGCTCTACCACGGTGTTTGATGCACTAACCGCATCTGCTCTTGGCATATAGAAAAAGTCGGAATCAGTTTTGTTCATTAAGGGCATTTCGCCCTTCACTATCCTGTGTGCATTGGATACTATAAGGCTCTGCATCGCCTGCCTAAAAACTTCATCAAGCTTTACCACGGGCAAAACGCCCGACTCTATTAAATCGTGTAAAACATTGCCTGCACCCACAGGAGGTAACTGGTCACTATCCCCTACCATTATAAGCCTGCACCCCAAAGGTAATGCATCAAGCAGGCTCGCAAACAAAACAATATCAACCATTGAAAGCTCATCAACTATAACTGCATCAGCATCAATAGGATTTCGTACATTACGAGCAAAACTCATGCGTTCACCAGATGTGCGTTCAGCCTCTAAAAGTCTGTGAATTGTCTTTGCTTCTCTGCCTGTTATTTCAGACATTCTCTGTGCTGCTCTGCCTGTTGGTGCCGTTAGCACAACATTTAGACTATCCTGCTCAAGCAATTTTAAAATTCCGTTTATGGTTGTTGTTTTTCCTGTGCCTGGTCCACCTGTTAATATCAATAGACCCTTTTCTATTGCTGTGGCTATAGCAAGCCTCTGCTTTTGCTCATATGTTATCTTGTTTTTCTTTTCTATCTTTGATATTTCTTCATTAAGAGTAGGCTTACCAGCAGGAGGAAATTTTTGCATTACTCTTATTCGCTGTGCCGCCTGCTTTTCTGCCATATATATATACGGTAAAAACACAAATTCTCTACCATTTATTGCCTCAACTACAAGTTGCTTTTGATCTGTTAGTTTATCTATTGCTATATCTATCGTATCATTATTAGTATTAAGTAGACTGTTTGACGGTGTAAAGAGCTTGTCCCTTGGAATACATGTATGACCGTTTGAAAGATTATGCCTTACGACATGAACGATACCTGCCATAATTCTAAACTCGTTTTGAGGAGGTGTTGGCAACATTCTTGCTATGCTGTCTGCACGCTCGAAACCCATTCCAACTGCTTCGGAGCAAAGCATGTACGGATTTTCTTTAATCTTATCAACTGCTATTGCACCAAACGCTTTAAAAGCATCAATACATTCAGTTGGAGTCATACCATAACCTTCAAGACAAATCATTGTCTCTCTCATTGCAAACTGATTTTTAAATTCCTCACTGATTTTATCTGCCTTTTGCTTTGATATTCCTCTTATTCTGGAAAGCTGTTCGGGATGATTTTCTATTATATCAAAGGTATCTTCACCAAATTTCTCAACAATTTTGACAGCCGTGGCAGGTCCAATTCCCCGCACAGTACCACCTGAAAGATATTTTAAAATTTGGGCAACGGTTGCAGGCATGCTTCGCTCACATAACTCTGCTTTAAACTGCCTACCAAAAGACGCGTGATTACCCCACACACCAAGCAAGTGGAGTTCCTCTCCAGGTGCTATTTCAGGCAGAACTCCAACGACAGTAACAAGTTCTCCGTCAGGTGTGCTTAAATCAAGCACAGTAAAGCCTGTATCAGCCTTTCGAAACACTATGTTTTCAGCCATTCCACAGAGATTTTCCCTCTCTTGCTCGCTCATTGTAATCACCCCCAAGATATAAGTTATTACATTTACATTTCAAAATACAAAATGTAATAAAACATCATTCTCAATTAAAAGTGCAACCCCCTGTTCTGTATGATCAGAGAATAAACACTTTTAATAAAATTGATTGAATTTTATTTATCTTTTAATTATACTTCAATTTACTTCTTTTGGCAATTGCGAGTGCTTTATAAGTTCGCAGATTTCGTCGCAATTGCACATCTCAATATTTTTGCTTTCGTCACACAAAATTTTGCACATTTCTGAAGCCGTATCACACATTCCGCAATCAACAACTGTTACCTTAACATTACGAAAACTACCGAAAATGCCAAAGCTCATTGAAAGTAGATAAACAAGACCCGCAACATCACTGCCACTGGCATCATGCGGGACAAGAAGTATGTATTTGCCTCCTTTTTTGGGCATAAGTATCTTTAGGAGCAAATAGTTGACGACAGAAACAATGCCTGCCAAAACGAGAATTAGCAAAACTGCGTAAAAAATACTCTCTAACATTTATGCTCACCCCATTATCATAATATGAGGTGAGCATAATATTGGTTTATCTTTTATTCGTAGCGACCAGACCTGTAAGCCGAGTTCTGTCATTTAAGGCAATCATCTTTCTACGCTTTGTGTTGCCACAAAGCTTTAGCCACCCGTTGAAGAATACGCCGAGCAAGCGTCTTCGATCGGTGTTGCTTCGGATAGGGTTTGCAGGGCCATGCAGTCTCCTGCATGCCGGTGAGCTCTTACCTCGCCTTTCCACCCTTACCGACAAAAAGTCGGCGGTATATCTCTGTTGCACTTTCCCTGAGGTCACCCTCGGCGGCCGTTAGCCGTTATCCTGCTCTATGAAGCTCGGACTTTCCTCGCGCGAAACTAGTCGCCCGCGACTGCCCAGTCTGCTCGCTTTTGCTTTTATATTGTAATTCATAAGCTATTTAATGTCAAACCAATACTAAACATTTAATAAATATTTAATAATATTGTCATAAAAAGGTATTGTTAAATGTTAAAGAATAGAGTAACATTATGTTGTTATTTTTTTTTAAGGAAGGCAAAGTAATGGATAATAAACATTTTTCTAATCGCTTTGATGATTATGACGAAAGTATTGATATCGTAAGCGATAGTAGTAGACTGCCAAAGAAAAACAGCAAAGTTTCCAAGCCCCAACAAAATCCGCAAAAATCAAGTAGACCTCAAAACATAAAGCCTGTGCAAAGAACTAACAGCTCAAATAAACCTCGAAATAACCAAAATCAGCAACTATCTAGCAAACCTAACAGATCTGGAAGTAACCAGTATCAACAAAAGGCAAAAAAGAAAAAGCCAAATAAACCTTCAGTAATATTTGCAAAGGTATTTTTTAGCATCGTTCTTGTTTGTCTTCTTATTTTTGCAATAGGATTTGCATACATGTCAAATCTTTTCGGAGACATAAAATTTAATGATAAAGTTAATAAAGAAAATGCATATATTGATGATTCGGAGCTTATAGGAGATAGCGGTGTAAGAAACATTTTGCTTATCGGCGGCGATGCTCGAGAAGGCGATTCTGCATATCGTTCAGACACTATGATGCTCGTTTCAATTGATACAAACAACAAGAAAATAAAGCTTACATCTTTTCTTCGCGACTCTTGGGTTTATATTCCTGGCAAGAGCTATAACAAACTAAATGCCGCCTGTACATATGGAGGCACACAGCTTGTTATTGATACTATTGAGTATAATTTCAAGATTAAAATTGATAACTATGCCATGGTTGACTTTGCTTCATTTGAGGGAATCGTAGACGCACTTGGCGGTGTTAATGTAGCTGTAACCGAGAAGGAATCTGCATATATCAAAAGAGCATATGGTTCCGAGGGGATCACAGTTCCTGCTGGTGATAATGTTCATCTTAATGGTAAGCAGGCTCTTAAATATTGTAGAATCAGAAAACTTGATTCAGACTTCTTCCGCACAGAGAGACAGAGAAAAGTTATGTCTGCTATAAAAGAGAAAGCCGCTCAAGCATCATTGCCAACCGTTTTAAAAGTTGTTGACAAGATTTCGCAATTTATTGAGACCGATATACCAAAAAATGAGATGATGAAACTTTCCATGAAAGCTGCATCAACATATTTAAAATATGATATTGTGCAAATGAACATCCCTGCAGATGGGACATGGAAGAGCGCATCTAAAAATGGTCAAAGCGTGCTTGTATTTGATATTAAAGAGACCACAAATTCACTTCACACGTTTATATATGAATAATTATAAAGCCACGATAAATAATCGTGGCTTTATCTATACCCTTTTTATTTACATTATTCTCAAATATTGATATAATTATATTTGAAATGTTATTTGATATGGGGCGAACTATTATTATGAAAAATAAATTTGTAAACAAAGTGAATAATTCAAAAATTTTTAAAACAATATTATTTTTCCTAATTATTATCTATGTTGTAATTGGGTTTATTTTGTTTGCATCGTTTTTTGTTTCTATAAATGCGGTAAAGAGTATAGTTATTAATTCTGATTTTTGGTCAAAAATTCTTTCACTTTTTATAAATGACTATTCAAATATAATCTCCATAGCTGCAATTTCAATTAATGTTACTTTAACTTTTATATTTTTTATTCTTAAAGAGGCAACGAATTTCCCAGTAAAAACCACTATTATTTCTCTTGGTTTTAATAGTGCAGTTTGTATATCTGTAAAAGCTATTTTCTATATTGTCTGTCAACTTAACATTTTTTTAGATTTTCAAATTTTATATATTTTACCATTAATAACTATTATCTTTTCTAGCGTATTTTTGATATATGATTTTGTTGAATATTATCGTGGTACATACAGACCAATAAAATCAATAGTTAATTTACCTACAAAGGAAATAATACAAGAAACTATAGAAATCATTTCTAATCGTAGCAAGTTTATTCCATATAATAACGATAGTGAAAAAGTTACAAATGAAAACAAAACCCATAACATTAATTTAATTGATAGTAAAAATTATAGAACAGAACATGGTTACTTTAACAATGAGGCCTTAGAAATGGCAGCAAGCCACATAATTTCAACAGTTGACAGGAATCATTCATCAAATGATGAACAAAATGATATTACAAACTAGTTTAAAAATATTTTAAATAATACCATAACATTGACAAAATAAAGTTTGAAAAAATTAATTATTAAACTTACTCAGTGCAGAATTTCTCTGCACTGAGTTTTATATTACAAAAAATTAAAGCTATTTTAATTTTCTGTTTGTGTAACCTAATATTGTAAAGCAAAATATTATAATACAAGGGAACAAGGATTTCCAAATAATTTTCAGGAGTTGATATATAAATTTATGCATAACATATACTCATTGAGTAATCTCAAAGAGGGTCAAATAGCACAGGTAGAAAGCATATTACCAGCAAGCAATATAAGACGCAGGCTTCAGGACATTGGGCTTATTAGCGGTACAAAAGTAGAGTGTTTACAACAAAGTCCTTCTGGCGACCCTGTTGCCTACTCTATTAGAGGTGCTACCATTGCAATTCGACGTGAGGATTCTAAAAATATTTTGGTTTGTATTTGCTAATTTTTGTATTTTAATGCGACGGATTTATATCCGTCGCACTTTAAAAGAGGCGATTTAGTTGAATAAAAAATTACATAATATTTCTAAAGACGAAGGACTTTTTATAAAAAAAGAAAAGCCAACAGATAAGATAATCGCACTAGCTGGAAATCCAAACGTTGGTAAAAGTACTGTTTTTAATAATCTTACGGGTCTTGCACAACACACAGGCAACTGGCCCGGTAAAACAGTTGAACTAGCATCAGGACGAACAGCGTATAAAAATCGTGATTACATATTAGTAGATTTACCCGGAACTTATTCATTGTTTGCTCACTCTGCTGAAGAGGAAGTTGCACGAAACTATATATGCTTTGGCGGTGCTGATGCTGTTGTTATTGTATGCGATGCGACCTGTTTGGAACGAAACCTTAACCTTGTTTTACAAACTCTTGAGATAACTGACAGAGTAGTTTTGTGTCTTAACCTTATAGACGAAGCAAAAAAGAAAAATATAAAAATAGATACAGAAAAACTTAGTTCACTTCTTGGAATAAAAGTGGTTACAACTAATGCAAGAAGTGGAAAAGGTCTTGCAGAACTTATGGCTGCTGTCGAAGAGGTTTCTTGTGCAACTAATGTAAAACCAGTTCCTAAACCTAAATATGATTCAAAAATTGAAAGTGCTATACGTTCAATGTCACCTATCATAGAAAAAAACATATCTACTCCTATTAGCACAAGATGGGTTAGCCTGCGTCTATTAGAACGTGACGATAATACTTACAGTTTAATTAAAGAAAATACAGGATGCGAAATTTTAGATTGCGAAGGTATCAATTGTGTTGTTTGCCAGACTAATGAAAACATTGGCAACAACAACCTCCGTGACAATATTGTTTCAAGCATTGTTACAAGATCAGAACAAATAGTAAAACAGACCGTAAGCTACGAACGGCTGAACTATAACAGCCGAGACCGAAAAATAGACAAAATTTTAACAAGCAAATACACAGGCATACCCATTATGCTTATTTTGCTATTGTTTATATTTTGGTTGACTATAACAGGTGCAAACTATCCGTCACAGATACTTTCTAATTTGCTTTTTGGCTTTCAGGATACATTAAGCAGTGCACTACTAAAAATAGGTGTTCCTATATTTTTTGAAAAATTGCTGGTACAGGGAGTTTATCTTGTAGTAGCATGGGTTGTTTCAGTTATGCTTCCTCCGATGGCAATTTTCTTTCCGCTTTTTACTTTGCTCGAAGACATTGGCTATCTTCCCAGAGTTGCCTTTAATCTTGACAATTACTTTAGAAAAGCTAACACCTGTGGAAAACAATCGCTTACCATGTGCATGGGGTTTGGATGCAATGCGGCCGGAATAACAAGTTGTAGGATTATCGACTCACCACGTGAAAGACTTATTGCAATAATTACAAACTCATTTGTGCCCTGCAACGGACGATTTCCAACACTCATTGCAATCATTTCTATGTTCTTTGCTTGTGGAATTACTGGGCTTGTAGGAGGCGCTATATCATCTGCAATTCTAATGTGTGTTATTATCTTTAGCGTTCTTGTTACTCTTGGTATTTCTAAGGCACTATCTATGACGTTTTTAAAAGGTGTTCCTTCATCATTCACTTTGGAATTACCTCCATATCGTCAACCGCAAATAGGAAAGGTTATTGTCAGGTCGATTTTTGATCGCACTCTTTTTGTTCTTGGTCGTGCAATTGCTGTTGCCGCACCTGCTGGCGTTGTTATATGGCTTATGGCAAATATAAATGTCGGCGACACCAGTTTGCTTTTGTATTGCTCTGATTTTCTTGATCCATTTGCAAAATTACTGGGTCTTGATGGCGTAATACTAATGGCTTTTATTCTTGGTTTTCCTGCAAACGAAATTGTTTTACCTATTATTTTAATGGCATATATGTCTACTAATCAACTTATTGAAATTGACAGCTTTGTGGCATTGCGTGAACTGCTCGTTGCAAATGATTGGACAGTTGTAACAGCCCTTTGTGTAATGATGTTTTCACTTATGCATTGGCCGTGCTCTACTACATGTCTTACCATATGCAAGGAGACAAAAAGTTTCAAATGGACCGCTTTGTCCGTGATTATTCCTACCGTTCTAGGCATGCTTGCATGCTTTGCCATCGCAAGTGTTTCAAAGCTGTTTTTCTAATATATTTTTACATCCTAATCCTTCACGGCAAAGCAAAACACACCCGACTGATTGTTCCCGTCGGGTGTGTTATTTTGTTGTATTATATTTTATTATTCTGATTCTTTCATATTTTGCGTGCACTGTTCTACTATCTTCTTATACTCATCGTATGTTGTAAATAGGTTTATAAGCTTTAGCAGTGAGTTTGTAGATAATCTGGTTGGTAAATCCAAAGCTTTTAAAAGCTTTGTGCGTAGACGTTTGCTGTCTGCTCCGCCTGATACCCCGTCCTCATAAAAATCTGTGCTTGTTATCCTCCTGCTTGGCTCTGTTGTTTGAGTATAAGTTACACCTGCTTTCTGCAGTGCTTCTATTATTATTTCGGTTGGCACTCCCTCAATTCCAAGCTTACCCTCTTTTGACGGTTTATCCTTACGCTTTTCTTTGCCAAAAATATCGGGCACATAGGCGTGTGTAACATTCTCCTGAGGAATACTCCCTCCAATAAACGAACGGATTTTAAATCCCGCCGAGTCACTGTCTGTTAAAATCACAATGCCCTTTGTTGCCGCTAAATTTCGTATTAACTTTTGCTTTTCCTTATCCTTAAATATCGCAAATCCATCTGTTTCTATTATAACTGCATCAAGGATTGAGGACAGCTTTATTTTATCATACTTTCCCTCAACAATTATTGCTTTATCAATCTTTATCATCTTTTTCTCCATTTATACTCTCGCAAGCTTTACCATAAGCTGTTCAAATATTACACGGTTATCTTCATTTGTGCTTTTTAACTTTTCATCTGCAACGCTTAAATGCTCAAGGCATTTGCAAAGCTGCTCTTTTGATAATTTTCGGCTACGCTGTGCAGCATTTCTAAGCCTGAAATCACTTTTATATTGCGTTCCAAATGCTTTTTTAAGCACTGATATATCATTACCGCTTTCTTGCACTACCTTTGCTCTGTACATATCAACATAGGCACTGATTAGTGCACCGCTTATCATAACAGACTCCGTCTTTTGAGTTAAAAGCACATCAAGCAACGCAAAAGCATTATCAAACGAACGCAAAAGAAGTGCATCCACCATTTTAAACGCTGTTGCCTCAACAGTTTTCACTACAACTGCATCTATTTTTTCTTGCGTAATATCTCCATTTGCAAATGCGCATACCTTTTCCAGCTCATTTAACAGTGTGCTCATATCTGTTCCAACAAGTGAAATAAGATACGATGCATCATTTTGTGATATTGTGCAGCCACGCTTTTTCGCACCAGATATTATAAGTGCTACAAGGTCATTTGCAGTTCTTTTGTTAATATCTGCAACTGCTCCATTTTGCTCAATTAGCTTTAATATTTCCTTGGAATTAGCCTTTTTTGTAGAAAATCCTTTTGTATCCATCCAAAAAATCAGCACACATGTACTAGGTAAATCTGAAAGAAGTTCAATTATTTTTTCCTTCTCCTCGTCTTTTGCTGTGTCAAAATCATAGTCTTGAACCAGCACACACGAACGCTCACACATCATCGGCAAAGCTTCAACGCAAGATGCTATTTCATCTGCATTTACACTTGACTCGTTAAGATAATGCATATTAAAAATTTCAAATTCCTTTGGCACCACTTTTTTTGCAATCTGATTTGCATAGTGCTGTTTTAAGTAGTTCTCGTCACCCATTATTAAATAAACAGGTAAAAAATCACCACTTGAAATATTCTTTTTTAGTCCTTGCTCGTTTAACTTCACTGTGCATTTCTCCTTGCTGAAAAATCTGAGCCACCATGAGTTTTAATCTCTATTGAACTGCCACCTGTTGCCACTGAATTGCCACCATTTTGATTTATATTTTTTACTGTTTTTTGTGCTCTTTCACATTCGTCAGATATTATTATAATACCAAACCTCTTATAATCCAAGCCCTGTGGAACTTTTGCCCTGCTCACCAATATATCTGCATTCAAAAATTCCTGTGGAATTTCACCCACATTCATTGTTGGTACAAAAGTTATCAGTATTTTTAAATCGCCTATTTTAATGGTTGAAAATGATGCTGAATCATTACTGATACAATTAATATCAACATCATCCCAAAGAGTGATTTGTGAATTTATATCTTGCTTTTTAGGCTTTTCAACTTTTCTAACTACAGCATAACTTTTAAGTATTCCATCCCCTGCACTGCTTTCTGTTTCCTGTTGACGAGGAATAATAAGTAAATCTATCTGTCTTGTGTTATTTTGAAACAATACATTTTCTATATTCCATTGTGCAAAATAATCTCCGCCACAACCAATCATTACACTATGATTTTCTCGGCTTATAATAACGCTTGTACCATTGCCAACATCTGCAACATCTATTTTTGTTATGCCCCTGTTTATAACCTTATCAAACAACATTGCACAAAGTAAAATATTAAGTGATAAAAGAGCCACAAAACGCGAATTCTTTTTTATATCACCCTTTAAAATTATTGCAAGTGCAATAAGCAAAAAGGTTGCAATCGTCCATGGAATTATATAGTCATTATGTAATGAAACATAAGCAAGTGGAAGATGTGCAAAAACTTCAGTACACCATAGCATGAATTTTGCAAGTAGCCCACAAACAAAAAATATTGGCATTTTTACAACACTAATAAATGGAATTGCAGAGAGCAAAACACCAATACCAGAAAGTATCATCACCATTCCTGCGACATTAGTTATTAGCAGATTTGTAAGCGGTGAAACAAGAGACACCGCACCAAAGCTTAGTAAAATAACAGGGAATGTAAAAATTGTTGCACTCATGGTTATTACAATTATATTTAAAACTGTATTAAGCAATTTCCTTATATTTTTGCTCTTTACCTTATTTGTATTTGTTTTTATTCTTTGACTAATTGGTTTTGAGAGTAAAAGTATGCCAAGAGCAGCACTAAATGATAACAACAACCCTAAATTAGTTGCGCAAAATGGATTGGAAAGCGTGACAAATAGTGCCGCTGTTCCAAGAGAATTGAGCGAATCAGGCTCTCTACCTAATATTTTACCACCAAAGAATATAAGCATCATTATACCTGCTCGCATAACTGACGGTGTAAAAGCCGCCAGAGCCAAAAACCCAAGTACAAACAGCGACGCAAATGCCGCAGACTTTTTACGCCTTACCCCTGAATTTCTTAGCTCACGATAAACAAACATTGACCACATTGATGTATGAAGTCCTGATACTGCAAACAAGTGCGTTACGCCAGACTTTTTAAAGTTTGTGTAAGCTTCATCTGATATTGAATCAGAATCACCAATTAACATTGCTATTAGCAATGCACCTTCATCATTTGGCAAAAGTTCGCCAATTGTATCCTTTATGTATTCCCTCAACTTTATGAAGTTGTAGTAAAACGGTTTGTCCTGCGTTTTTGTATGCTCTATTTCTTCATATGTATAAGCACCTATGTAAACGCCTATAGATTTATAATAAAGCTTTATGCTACTATCTTTACCCAATTCATATATAGTTGCATTTTTTATACTAATAGTGTCGTAATAATCTGCATCTGGAAGTTTTGTTGAGGACAAGCGGATTTTCATTTTATAATCCTGCCCGTTTACTTTACTTGTTTTTATTATGTATCTATATGATTCGCTATCCGTTTTGTCTTGGACTTCTATTACCGTACCTTGTATAGAAACATCCTGACCAACGAATGAAATCTGTGGTTTATACTCATACTGAGTTTGCAAAATAAAAAGAAGGCAAGCCGACGCAACCGCCAAACATGCTGACGGTAAAACTGCCGCTTGCCTTAAAGACCTTATAGATATTGCAAGTATAAATGCTACTAAACTGATTGCCAGAAAAACGACTGCGGAATATTCCCCCGTTTTGCCAATTATAACGAGAGTGAACAGAAAAGATATACCGATAACCGCCATCGGTCGTTTCAAAACAAATCAGCTCCACATTTAATTAGATTATATTAGCCTGGAGGCCAAGTGAAATCTCTGCCACCAAGCAGATGAAAATGCAGATGTGGCACTGTTTGCCCTGCACTCTCGCCTGCATTTGTAACTACTCTGAATCCATCATCAAGATTAAATTCCTTTGCAATTTTTGCCACAACTTCAAAAATATGAGCAACAACCTGTGCGTTGCTCTCATCAAGCTGTGCCGCAGACTGAATGTGTTGTTTCGGGATTATGAGAATATGGATGGGTGCTTGTGGGTCAAGGTCGTGAAACGCAAGGACTTGTTCATCCTCATACACCTTGTTTGACGGAATTTCACCACTTAT
>Ga0074193_1002081_pt1 | contig 20018 bp, 20 predicted proteins | sample EPASupsiteHSE605_FD_64523 | JGI IMG/M metagenome (GOLD analysis project Ga0074193, IMG submission 64523) | Bioremediated contaminated groundwater from EPA Superfund site, New Mexico - Sample HSE6-05 | ecosystem: Environmental > Aquatic > Deep subsurface > Groundwater > Contaminated ... | reverse complement strand
ATATATCAAGAGAAAAAAAATACAACTACAACATTTAATGTCTTAAAAGGGAATGAAAACTTTACTTTATACACAATTGTTAACAAAACCGTCAGAAATGCAATGAAAACTGCATTTGACTTTGTATCAATCATATTCTTAATAAGCTTCATAATTTCGCTATTCATAAAGCCATTGAAGCTTAAGTAGCCCATTATTCTATTTTATGAAATCTAAAAAAACTAATATAACCTCAACAATTAATATTTTCTCTCACATGATAAAAAAAAAATAATCCTCACGATAAATTCAAAAAAAATAACCCTCTAAGCCTCACCCTTCAATTCTTTTAACTCCTTTAACTCCTTCTTCATCTCTGAAACTACATCACATAACTTGTTATTCTGTCTTTGTAATTCCCTGAATTCATCTAGTGAATATTTTCCAGTTGAAGCTTTGACAGATAGGTTCAATACTTACAACTTAAGTAAACCTTTTTTAACTCTTCTGGGTCAGCTAGGAAGTATGCCTCCCGGACCCTATCCTTTAACTTGTGGCCCATCATGTGTTCTCTTATTTCCACGTGGCTTCCTGCATTTATTAACTGGGTGTTGAAAAACTTCCGCATCACATGACTGGTGGCTAATCCATTAATATAAATAATTCATTTATTATATGAATTAAAAAAAGAAAAATCCTGTAATCAAAATCTACTAAAATAAACTATATTTATAAATGGAGGTTTCTTCCTTGGACTCTGAAAAAATGGTTAAAACATTAAATGTGAAAACAGAGATTCCTTTCTCTGAAAAAAAAGAAGATCCATCGGTCATTGACCCAGAAGGCCGCATAAATATACTATTCAGTGAAGATTTAGATATGAACACTGTTCCAGATGGAATAAAACTTTACAAAATTAAACCTGATGGAAACGAACAAGATATGGATGTTAAAATAAATGTTGATAATAATTCACCATCTGTTCTTTATATAAATACATCCGAGGCAATTTCTGAAGGTGAAGAGTATAAACTTTCTGTAACCCGCAAAGTAAAATCCATAAATGGAACATGCCTAAAAGAAGAATTTACGAGTTTTTTCGCTGTTGATTATTCATTTAATCTGGAATTGGAGGGTATTTCAGAATTAAAGAATGAAAGAAACTTGATAATCTGTATAAGTGACCTCCATTTAGGTGCAAACGACAGCTATGCAGAACTTACCCAGAACAGGGATGCGTTGGTTAATTTTCTGGAACATGTTAAAAATTCCCCAAATGTAAAGGAACTGGTTATAGCCGGTGATTTGATTGATGAATGGTTCATCCCAATGCATTTAGACACATTCAACGGGAAAACACAGTTGGATTTTGCAAAAGCCGTAGCATCTAACAATAAACCAGTAATGGATGCTTTTAATAATATAATAACAGATGGTAAAGTAAAAGTGACTTATGTACCTGGAAATCATGATTTACTGATAAATTCAGATGATATTCAAAGTATCCTGCCCGGAATATCTGAAACTCGTGACGTGAGAGGTCTGGGAGCATATATTCCGTCTGATTTTCCGGAACTAATCATTGAACACGGACACAGATACAATTTTTACTGTGCCCCGGATTATTCCAACCAGTCTTTAACCCAAACCGATACTATACTACCCCCAGGATATTTCTTCACCCGGATGGCAACTAGTTCAGTTATGCAGGGCCGCCCGAAACTAGATGTTACATTCCCTCCGGTTAATAAAAATAATCTGGGAGAGATTCAATTCCTTTACTATCTTTACTGGAATGTTTGGAAAGGCCTTATCACAGATTTCCCTGTAAACGAAGGATTGGAAGCAAAAGTCATAAACACGTGTATAGATGGATTTACTGAGGTTTATGCCATAAATGATGTTCTACCCTATCAAAACTCAGAAGACGATTATATTGATGTTAACTTGTATAATGGGATTGTTGAAACCTGGGATGAAAGGCAAAATAATAATTTAGTTCCTGTTAAAATTCCTACCAACGAAGCAGTCCTGAAAGGTGCATTTGCAAGTCATCTGGATGATCAATCACATGTACAATTTTTTAACAATCCTGATTCGGATAAAAAAATTGTTATATTTGGACATTCTCATGAGGCACGAGTTATAACATCTTTCAATGAAAAACAAGAAAAACAGGTCTATGTAAATTCTGGCACATGGATAGATAAAAATAAATGCACTATGACATTTGTAGTTATTATACCCCCAAAAAGCGAAGACTTAAGCTTAACTTATGTAAATCTTTATCAATATACTCCAAGTGGGAATATCAAAAAATTAAAGTCAGAAGCACTCCAGATCTAAACATAGGAAACTATTTAGAAAAGATAACCCCTCTAAGCGTACCCTTCAACTCTTTAACCCCATAAAAGACAATGACACACAACCCGGATGTCTTTGTAATCTGCTGATCTCATCAAGGGGAGGATTAACAGGGGAAATTTTCATATTTAAATAGTCAATACTAACGTAATAAATTCAATACAACATCGTAATAAATAATAGGGGAGATTATTATAGATTTAACTATTTTATGGCTGGTTCCTGTAGCGTATTTTGTACATATTTTAGAAGAGACACCACGTTTCGTTCCGTGGGCCATTAAATATATTGGTGCGCCTGAAACATTTGGGCAGTTCGTTGTGGGAAATGTTATTTTCATGGCTTACGTTATCATAGCCACTTCTCTGGCAATCTTTTATCCCAGCGAATTAACCCTGGTTATCGGATTATCCGCCGCTGCATGGATATTTTCAAACTTCTTAATCCATGCATACTACACCCTACGTACCGGTGAATATTCTCCAGGGGTGGTGACTGCCAGTGCAATATATGTTCCCGTTTCATTGTATATTTACTACAACTTTTTAGTATCTGGAATGTTAAACAACCTGGACCTAGTATTGTCCATAATCATTGGTTTTGCAGTGATGTATGTTCCAACCCGGATACAACAAAAGAGAAAAGGAAAAAGATAGGAAAACCAGTCTTTTTCCACTTATCAAGGAGGTATTCGCATACCTTACCCCAATAAGTTCGCTTTTCCTTAATCTATACTTTTAAATGGTAAAAGAAGAAATAAAATCACTGTATTTTTATGGTACCTACAATTTTATCAATTATTTCTCTGTTTTTATCAAATGTGCTGGTTTGTGCATGGAATGCATTACATAGACCTGTCTATCTTTACCAGTTATAACCAGTAATGACTTGTACTCGTCAACAAAGGGAATAATAAATAAAAAAAACCCTAGATTTTTCTCAGTATAAGTAATTTCATAAATAACATTCCCGTTGATTGTTGTTTTAGAATCGCTTATTAATTTAGCAGAATTATTAGTATTATTTTTAATGCCTTCCAGAGTTGAATCTTTCAGGCCCTTAATAGTGATATTGGCAGATGAAGATAGATTATGTTGGGCTACTTGTAAATTCACATTGTTAGGGCTGTTAAAAACTCCCATAACATAAGGTGAATAACCATTAGCTTTAACACTATCATTAGTGACATTAAACCAATCGTTAGGATAATTGAAGGTTAAACCGTTCTGGGAAAATATTTGATCCAGATCTTGAGAATTTTGGTTAACATCAGGAGATGTTATACATCCAGATAGAAAAACAACACAGATTACAATTCCCAATAACCCTATCTGACAGAGATCATTATTTTCCAAATCAAACACCGAAAAGTTTCAATTATTATAGCCATGTTGGGCGAAAGTAACATAACAACTTAATTTAAAAATAACCTAGTTATAATATGTTGATACGGAAGTGATAACATCTATGAAATGAAGTATATTCTGGTCATAATGATTTTATCGGTTATTGGCATATCAGGATGCGTTGATTCTGGAATTACAGCTAATGATCAAACAGAAATGAATGTTGTTGTCTCAGGAACCATGGAACCTACTATATACAGAGGAGACGTAGTCATTGTTACTAAAAATACAAGTGATATTCAGATTGGGGATATAATTATTTATAACGTAACTTGGTTTCCGCAACCAGTAATTCACAGAGTTATTTCTATTAAAAATGATTCTGAGGGAAATAAATTATATGAGCTTAAAGGAGATAATAACCCTAAGCTGGACCCTGAATTAGTAACACCAAATAAAATTATTTACAAAGTTGTAAATACTAACAATGGCCCCCAGGTCATACCAAAAATTGGATATATAACGATTTGGCTTAGAGGATTATGACTTGTATTCTCAATTCCTAATCATTTAACCCACTTTTTCAATTTTCTTTTGAATTCATTCTGCATAAGTGGCAGGGTATTGTGTGAACTTCCGCATCATGTGACTGGGACCTTGAAACCACCTTCATTTGGGCCCCAGTTAAGGAAGTAGAAAACTAAATAGTAATATTTAAAAGAGAGTCATCACTAACGTAGTACTAGAAGCAATTGTTACTATGAGAAGGTGATTTTTTAAAATAAATTGATATTTCCTCTTAAGTGGGTTAAAAAGGGTGTTAAAATAAGTTATTTAGGGAATTAATTTCTTTTTCACCTGCTTAAATTGAATTAGGAGCGTGAAACATGAAAAAAGCTTATAAATATGGTTTAATTGGATATTTCCTGGTTATGATCTGCAGTACACTGGCCCCGGTAATATTCAATAATGAACAACTCCAGGCACTGGTAATATTCCCACTAATTATAATTTTAGCCTACTGGACTAAAATGAATGGTAAAGAGTTGGGTTTGGAGTTTGGAAGTTTAAGAGATTATGTGTGGGCTATTCTGTATCCCCTGAGCATTTGTCTGGTTATTATTGTTATTGCCCTGGTAACTGGGAACATTGGCGAAATCAAATACCCTAACGAAATGACCGGGAAAATTGTTTATCTCTTTTTCTATACACTTATACTGGCATTTGCTACTGAAGAAGGTTTCTTCAGAGGATGGCTTTATGGAATACTGGAACGGGATAAAATGGATCCCAAATTAATTCTCCTACTCACTGCGGTGGCATTTTCCTCCTGGCATTTACCCCTCTTCTTCCTTAATCCATCCTTCACTTGGAGTATGCTTCCCATATACATTACTGGAGGAATTATAGGTGGGCTGATCTTCGGGCTACTACGGTACATTTCAGGTTCTATAATTGTATCGTCATTCTCCCATGCCCTCTGGAATACCATAGTTTATAGTCTTTTTGGCTTCGGTAGTACCATTGGTATTTTAGGGATTAAAATGACCAACATCTTTAGTCCCGAAAGCGGCTTGTTAGGATTGGCCTTTGGTTTAGTGTTCATGGCCATTTTATGGTTCTGGACTTCCAAAAAAATAGGTTTCAAGTATCCAACCAAACAAGAATAGATTTAAACATAATTCTTTCTTTTTTTAAACTATATTTAGTCCCCATGAGAGAAACTTCTGTAATTCACCCCTAGAGAAGATGGACCATGACTTTTATATAATAGTTAGTTTGATAAAACTAATAAACATTATATGGTGGAAAATCTATGACCGATAATAAAGATTGGAACCCTGAACTCTATTTAAAATTCAAAGAAGAACGAACCCAACCCGCAATAGATCTTGCCAGGCGCATCAATGTAGAAAATCCTGAAAAAATAATGGACGTGGGCTGCGGGCCGGGAAATAGTACAAATGTCATTCTAAGTAGATGGCCAGAAAGTGAGATAATAGGAATAGATAATTCAGCCTCCATGATAGAATCCGCCAGGAAGAATTATCCGGAAATGGAATGGAGAGTTGAAGATGTCACCAGAATGGAAACTGATGAAAAATATGATATTATATTTTCAAACGCCACCATACAATGGATCCAGGACCAGGAAAAATTAATAAAAAACTTGGTTAAAATACTGAAGGATGATGGTGCCCTGGCAGTACAGGTTCCACAGTACCACACCATGCCCATAAAACAGGCCATAGAAAGGGTCTCATTGAATAAAAGATGGAAAGAACAAACAAGCCAGGCCAATAATGATTTTACATTTCACTCCAGTGATTATTACTACGATATTCTGTCAGTTAAATTGAAATCCATAACCCTGTGGGAAACATCCTACTTCCATATAATGCCTTCCCACCAGAATATCGTGGAAATGATTAAAAGCACCGGGATGAGAACGTTCTTAGACAGGCTGGATACCAGAGAAGAAAAAATTGAGTTTGAAAAGGATGTTTTAAAAGAAATTACAAAGGCATACCCTGCGCAAAAAGACGGTCATGTGCTGTTTCCATTCGAAAGGCTGTTCTTTATTGGATACAAATGATCAATAAATTCTAAATGCGTGAAACTTATTAAATTAATCAAAAAACAACCTAATCTCACCCATAAATATTCTCATTTAAAACATTCCCTAGACTAAAAAACAAATATATTAAACAACCATTAATTATACAGGGGAAAATATGGGCGATGTTACAATTCTTTTAGTAGAAGATGAAAGCATAGAATCCATTGATATTAAACGCACCCTGGAATCCTTTGGTTACCAAGTTCCATATGTAGCTTCTAATGGTCAAGAAGCGATAGATAAAGCATTTGAGCTCAAACCAGATCTTATTTTAATAGACATCAATCTGAAAGGAGAAAATGATGGTATTGAGACTATTTCTAAAATTAAAAAACTCAATATACCTTTTATTTATTTAACTGCTCATTCTGAAGACTCAACAATTGAAAGAGCCAAACTCACAGAACCTGCAGGATACATAATTAAACCTTATACCCCCACAGAACTTAAATATACCATAGACCTCGCAGTTAACAAAAATAGGATTGAAAAAGAATTAAAAGTAAGTGAAAATAAATACGGAAATTTTTTTAACCATATGAATGGTGGTATGGCAGTTTATGAAGCTGTTGATAATGGAGAAGACTTCATTTTCAAAGATTTCAAGCGGGCTGGGGAAAACTTAGAGCATGTTAAGAAAGAAGATGTTTTTATAGGAAAACACTTGACAGAAACATTTCCTGGAGTTAAAGATTTTGGTGTTTTCGATGCATTTAAAAGAGTCTGGGAGACAGGAAAACCAGAATATTTTCCAGAAAAGATGTATAAAGATGGAAAAGACCCTGGAAGCTGGAGAGAAATCTGGATATATAAACTACCTACCGGAGAAATAATAGCTGTATATAACGATGTCACTGAATGTAAGAAAGCTGAAAAAGAGTTAAAAACTCTTAATAAAGCTTTGAAGAAACGTGACGAAGAATTTAGGTATTTTATTGAAAGTGCGCCTGTTGCCATTGCAATGTTTGACACCCGTATGCGGTATATTGCCGCTAGTTCACGTTGGATTGAAGATTATAATATTCAGGGGATAAAAATTCACGGTGCATCACATTATGATATTTTTCCAGAGATTACAGACGAATTGAAAGAAGTCCATCAGCGTGCTCTTGCTGGTTCTATTATTAGTGCTGATGATGATGAATTTATTCGTGCAGATGGAAGTATTCAATATGTTAGATGGGAAGTGCATCCATGGTATTTATCATCAGGTGATATCGGTGGAATTGTAATTTTTAGTGAAGACGTTTCAGAACGTGTGAAAGCAGTAAAAGAACTTCAGGATAATGAAGAAAAATACAGGACTCTTTTTGAATCAAATCCTGATTACACCATATTAATAGGTTTAGATGGTGTGATTTTGGATGTGAATTCTTCTGCTGCTAATTTTACAAATCTATCTAAAGAAGAACTTATAGGAAAAACATATGCAGAATTAGGATTATTCCCAAAAAAAGACCTCCATTTACTAATGGAAAGTTTTGCTAATGTTTTAAAAGGAGAAATAATTGGACCATTCCAAAACAGATTATTGAGTAAAGAAGCCAATATCAGCTGGGTTGAAACACAATTGGTTCCCCTAATGAAAGAGGGTAATGTTTATTCAATTATGGTTATTGCTGAAGATATCACCCACAGGAAAACAGCTACAGATCAGTTAATAAAATCTGTTAACGAAAAGGATGTTTTACTGAAAGAAATCCACCACAGGGTTAAAAATAACATACAAATAATTTCCAGCCTTCTTAACCTCCAGAAACAACAGGTAGACAGTGATGAATTTGTCAATATTCTTTCAGAAAGTCAGAACCGGATAAAATCCATGGCCATGATACATGAAAAACTCTATCATTCTGGTGATTTAACAAGAATCAACTTTGCAGAATATATCGAAACACTGGTAAGTGATCTTTATAGTTCTTATGCAACTTCCACCCGACAAGTTACACCATTTATTAATGTCGAAAATGTAAGATTCAACATCGAAACAGCCGTGCCCTGTGGGCTCATAATAAATGAATTAATATCTAACAGCTTAAAACATGCTTTTCCAAAAGGAAAAACGGGTACACTAAGTGTTTCACTAAAAACCAGTGATGAATGGAATGAACTGGTAATCAGTGATGATGGGGTAGGATTCCCAGAAGAATTTGACATTGAAAACTCTAAAACCTTAGGCTTACAACTGGTGAATATCCTTGTAAAGCAATTAGACGGGAAAATCACCCTCAACCGAATCAACGGAACTCAATTTAAAATTATATTTAAAGAATCAAATTACAAAAAAAGGATTTAAGGACTAAGGAAATTATGCATCCAAACCCTGTCTTTTAAGTCACTCAGAATAAAGATACCCCTGGCTAAATCAGTGCATGAACCTTGAAAAATCAGCGGCTAGTCAAATATTTTAATACACTGCAAAATATAATTTTTTTGGGTTTATAATTAAACGATTTAAGATTGTGGTTACTATTATATCATGTTTTTTTTGAGATTTTACGGTTAATACACCTTTTGGTATTCTTTATTCGACCTTTAGATTTGTAACGGCCGGTGTATACTGAAGTTACGTAATGTTTCTTATCATCTGCACTCATGAAACAATCCCCCCTACTCAATTACTAATATTTTTCAAGTTAGTTATATTTCTTCCGAATATTTCTAAAAAGTCTAAATTTAGTTTTTAAAAGTTTTTAACATGTATGATCGTTGCCAAGAACTAGAAAAAGAATTGCAGGACAAGAACCGCATGGATAAAGATTTTTACCACCCTTACCTTATATGTGCCCAGTATTATCACTAAAGTTACTTGTAGATCCATAACAGTTTGATATAACAGTTTGATTAAAATAACCTTGAAGGGATAATTTAATTGGGGCAAGAAAAGATATTTTAGACAGATTATCCTATCATAGAATATATGTTGCCAAGAATAATTAGTTCCATGGGATTAGTAATCCTTATTTTTAGTATTGTGGTTGTTTCAGGATGCACCTCAAATGATCCCCTGGATAATGTATATAAAACTGAATCTACTGGTATTAAACATTTTGAGAGTGAAGGCATATCTTTTAATGCTTCGATTAATTGGTCTTTTTATAAAATGGAAAATGAAACAGCAGATGATTATTTGTTTTCCATAAGTAAAGGAACCGATGAAAATATGGACCTTATTCATTTCTACGCGGGTAACTATAATGGTACTTTATCTGAATACGTTAGTTCTGAGAAGAAGGAAATTCCACTTAGAAATTGGACTATAACATCCGAAAAAGAACTTACTGTAGATGGTCTTCCAGCATATCAAATTTCAGCACTTAACCAAGAAAATAAGCCCCTAATAAAAACATGGTTTATGAAAAATGGAACTATTTACACAATTTATGCTGTTCCCAGTGCAGGTAAAAATCTTACCAATATCGAAACAGACCTTGAAATTGTAATCAGCACTTTTCATGTAATATAAACAAATATACCTGATTTATTAATATTATCTTTTCTTTAATTCTGGAGCTTAAAAAATGGCTGATTGGAAAATTATCGGACTAAGCGGACTTTTTAACGCAGCGCTAACTATTATCCTAATTATAATCTTCTTCCCTCTCTTCTTTTTAGGTCCGTTAACAGGAGGATTTTTAGCCTCCCACTTTAGCCGAAGATACGAAGATTATGATAAAATGGATTTAAAAGATGGAGCAGTTGTGGGAATATTTTCGGGAATAATCGGTGGTTTAATAATCACTTTAATATTGATAATGGGCTTTGAAGCAATAAACACCCTGATAAATTTAATATCTCTAAAAATTGGCATAATACCCGGTGCAAATACAGTAATAGCAGCATATCTCATTTTTCAGTTGTCCCTAATTATCAGCATAATTCTAGGAGCCATAGGCGGATTAATTGGAATTAAGGTCAAAAGGTGAATTTAGGTAGATGTAAAAAAGGAGTTGCTTTCATCTACTCAATTATTTAAGAATATGAGGAATATCGCTAAATACACTAGAAAAACTCCAACATGGAATGCTGGACGTTTTCGGGAATCATTCTTGAGGTATAAAAAATCTATACCCACAATAATGGAATATTAATTTCTGATTTAATCATTTAAAGTTTAATAAAGATTGATTCATCTTTTATTTCAACCTCGTAACTATTCAAATCATGTGAGCCACCACCAGTCACAATCCTTAGGAGACTGGGAACATTTTTAACCAGTTTTCCAGTTTTAACATCGTACTGTGAGCCATGTACTGGGCAAGTTATAATACTATTTTCAAGTTTACCAATGGGCAGGAAACCACCCATATGTGGACAGACAGCATCAACTGCATGAAAATTCCCATTGACATTGGCAATAAGTACATATCTGTTTTTAACAAAAAACCCTTTCATAGTATTCTCGAATACATCCGAAACTTTACATACCTTTTCCATTAAAATCACCTTTTATTATCCATTAATTCTATTGACCAATTTAAAGGCATATTCCACATTTTTTTTATTAATGGGATTAGATCGTAGTTTTTCTGGTTTAATTATGATTTTTCATCTTTAAATATTTAACAATCTAAATTAGTTTAATGTGAGTTCCAGTCCATTCATGTAAGTAATAGTTAATTTTATATATCATGATTAATAATGTTAAATTGATTGTCATGTTTTATCATGATAAATTAATTAAAAGTTTCATAAAGTGGTTGTGTATGTTACGAATAAAAAGAATATATGAACTCCCGAAAGAAGAGGATGGATTCAGAATCTTAATAGATGAATCTTGGCCTAAAGGCTTATCAAAAGAAGAAGCTAAAGTGGATTTATGGCTTAGAGAAATAGCACCAACTAAAAATCTAGGCAAATGGCCTGAAGATGACCGTGCACACTTTAATGAATTCGAAACGAAATACCATGACCAACTTCAGAAGAAAAATACTTTAATAAAACTGATTAGGGATACTGAAAAAGAGAAAGGAACTGTAACATTTTTATATTCTACAATCAAGAGTATAAAACGGCTGCAGTTTTAAAAGAGAACCCACTTGCCGTCAAAAGGATCTGTAACAAATCTAATTGATTTAGTTAACCTTTATCACAATATCTTTTTTTTGGAGAATTTTTTGGTAAGCTTCAGCTTCTACTATGGTTTTTAATTTCGCCAGTGCAATCTTAATCCCTTTCGATTCAAGAAGCATTGTCATTCGTTTAATGTCTTCGTATTCTGCTTTTAATGATATAATCTGATCATCATTGTTTTTTATGTATTTTATACGTATTTCCGATTCGAACTCTTCATTTACTGTTTCAAAAGTCACAGTGCGGGAATGTATCTCAAATGGTAGCTGTATATGGTTGGTTTCAATAGTTTTTATTCCCAATGTACCCAAATTTAAAGCAAGTAAAGCGGATACCTCTTCCAAGTGGTTTTTATCAACTTCCACAAAGAAAATATATCCAAAACGCCCTTTTTTGGTGATACCATTAAGAACGTATATATTCTTAGCTCCCCTTTCAAGAGTTCGTTCAATGACATGGGGTAAGCCTTCAGCTGGTATATCGTCAACTGTAATCATTAACAGCATTTAAAACACCAGAGCAAATCAGAGTTCTGACATTATCTTAATAGCACGTTTAGCTACTTCTTCAGCCCTGGGTATTCCCCCTGGTATTGCTGATGATATATAAGCACCATTAACTGCTTTTTTAGCTATTTCACGTGGTGTTGATTCACTGTCCATTACAGCAGCCACAGCTGCAGGAACGATGATGTTTATCACGGTATGGCCGCATAGTTGTAATTCTACAACCGGCACTGCTGCTAAGGGAATTGCTTCCAGAATGTCCATTTTTTTGTTAACAACCGCGTCAGGTACCACATTTTGTGATAATCCATCGAAGACAATTTTTTCTCCATCAACAGTGACCTCCACTGTTGCGTCGGTGTCAAAACCACAATATTTTTTCAGAAAATCATTTGGACTTCTCCGACCACAACCCTGATAGCTTACGATCTTAATCTGTATGTCTTTACCCATCATCCCACTGAAGAGAGCACTACACGCAGCTTCTACGTTGCTTAATTTTTCATCATCCAGCATACGCACAATTTCATCTAGTTCTTTGCCTTCTTTTAGTTTATCATAGGTAAATTTAGCCCTATCCGAGACAGCCCGTGCTAGCCCTCCGTCAGTGGCCAGTATCATTGCTTTGGTTACTGGCCCTCTTTTAACCTGCTCTGATTTGCGAGATATGGTGTTGGTGGCCACTTTGGCCAGTTCCGGTTCAATCCAGAACTTTTCTTTAATATCAGTTATTTTATCTGCGGCTTTTTCAAGATCCCCACCACTACTTATAAGAACTTTCATGGCCAGCACAGCATCTGCTGTCATGTGCCCCAGTGGTGGTTGAAGGGGACCTCCAGAGAAACCAGCACCAATTGCAAGTGACTCTTCAAATGCTGATAGCATCTCTTCAAATGCCATCATCCCTATAACGGATGGTCCACCAATATCTTTCAATATAACACCTAAATCCCCTACCAAGTGTGCAGTGTCATATTCTTCTCCTGTTCCTCTAATATGAAGTTTTTCAGGTAATCCTGCGGCTTCAACAGCACCCAACCCTGCTACATAAGCACTGTTATCTTTGAAAAATTCACCATACTTTTCCCCAATCTCTGAATCAGGATGCACAATCTCCAGTATGGCAGCAGCACCAAATATGGCAGCTGTTATGGGGCTAGGAGGCATTCCAACATTGGCATAAGCTTTTAACATACCTCGAGTACCTGCGGCAGCGCCATTTTTCGCAATTTCAGGGAAGGCAATGTCTTCTCCCAGTGCACCGTGACCATACAATGGCCCTCCACCAACACCCATGGGCACAATACTTCCATCTATTTTAGTGATTTTATTGTCAAAAACATCATCATAAACTGCTCTAACTGCAGCATAACCAGATATTCTGTTGTTTACTTTGGCTGTGGGTATGGCTATAACCCCACAACGGTCTACTCCAGCAATTATCCTGGCCATAGCACCTAATTTCCTGTTACCTGCAGGCACTCCTGCCTGGGCGTTTGTACCGGCGAAGTAACATAATGTAGCGCTAATAAGAGCTGCGTTTGCCGGATCAGCTCCTGCAAGTTCGGCGGATTTTATAGACTTTCTTAAAACATCATCTATTGGTAATTGTTGAACGTTATGGTCAGTAAGTCTTATTTCTGTCCCCCTCAAAACATCTTCAGCAATTGAGTTCGCTGCACAAATTGCAGCAATATTAAGCATTCCATGTCCTTTGGTCAAAGCTTCTATCCGGTCATTGGTCATCATATCAACATCGGAAGTAGAAGCCATAATAGCGGCTAATATCTCTTTTTGCATAAAATCACCATATTATTATTGTACTTATGTTATCATTATAATTTTCCCAAAAACCATAATTTATTTAAGAGTTATTTATCATAACATTGCTGACAATTAGATGTGCGAATTTAATTATCTTTTATTGCTGCTCTTTTATGGCGGCATTTAGTAAAATCTCTTCCAATGTTATACCGTCCGGACTTAAAACTTTAATTAATTCATCAGATAAGGCATATGTAGGTCCTTCCTTCACTTCTCCCTCAAACAGGACAATGTCCACATCTTCATTTTTCAAAAATTCAACAGTTTTAAGCCCTCTTTTTCGTTCATAACTCAGGGATGGATTTTTCTTTATTTGAAATTTTTTTATTTTACCATTAGTTATATCTGCAATTAAAAAATAGGGAGATTTTGCAAAATGTTTTGAAATATTGGACATCAAACCTTTATTATCCACAAGTGGAGCAGCAATTCTAAGTATTAATTTTTTTTCTCCTTCAATTTTGATTGTTATTGTATCTAAATCGTTTATTTCTTTTTTTATTAATTTTTCGACACTTCTAGAAATTTCATCGGCCTTTTGTATGGGTAATCTCTTTTTTGTCCCAAGGTGAAGTTCTGCAAATACAAAAGGGCCGGATCTTCTCACCTTAATATCATGCACTCCTTCAACACCCTCAAAATTGGTTGCAATAGACTTGATATTTTCCACTATCCCTGGATCAATACAAGCGTCTAATAAAACAAGTATAGCCTCTTTCCCAAATTTTAATCCAATGTACATGATGAGTAATGCCACTGCAAAACTGGCAACGCTCTGAAGAACAGGGTATCCTATGTATGCAGAAAGGATACCTACAAATACTATGATTGATGAAAAAACATCCACTAAACTGTGTTTACCATCACTTATAAGTGCAGGTGACCCTATTTCATTTCCCACTCTCTCTTTATATCTGGCCAAAAGGAGGGAAACAGCGACTGAAAGGACAGCGACTGAAAGGGCAATTAAAGGTATTTCAATAGTTTTTGGGGTTAAAATTCCGTTCAAGGACTCGACTATTATATCAAAACCAGTTATAATAATTATAACAGATATTACTAATGATGCTAGGGTTTCAAACTTGTAATAACCGTAAGGGAACTTCTCATCTGGTTTTCTTCGGGAAAACCTCAATCCAATGTATACTGCCAATGAAGCAAAAATATCCGAAAAAGAATGAACCGAATCAGCGATCAAAGCTATGCTACCTGATAAAACTCCCACCACTCCTTTGATAATGGCAAGAAATAAATTAACCAGGGTGGAATATTTAGCTGCTGTTTCTCCTTTTTTTAACCGATTTGAAGTTTTTTTCTCCATTACTACCCTTGCCTCCCATCACTGTGAAATTGCATTGGAAATTTCTTGTAGGTTCAAAAGACAATTGTTCATTATGTCCTCAAAAATTGTCTTAAAATTGGGTTCATATACAACTGCGGGTTTTAGATTAACCAATGCCTCGATGAATCGAGTATCATAGGGTATCATCCCTAATAGGGGTATATTATTAGTTTGGAAGTAGTCCTGTAATTGATAGGTGAAGTCTTTGTTGATTCCCCACCTATTGATAACCGCACCACAGGGAATGTTGAAATGATCAACCAGTTCTATGGCTCGTTTAAGGTCCCAAAATGCCGCTGAAGTGGGTTCAGTTATCAATATAACATAATCAATTCCCCTTAAAGAAGCGATGACTGGACATCCCACACCTGCAGCCGCATCTAAAATCATGTAATCCGCCTGGATATCTTCAGCAATTTCAGAAGCTTTCATTCTCAGTGCGTTTACCACATTACCAGAACCAGATTCTCCTATTTTAAGCTGTCCAGAAATTATTGGGAACCCATATTGAGTTTTCCCCACACCTATCCTGGCATTTTCAACCTTTTTAAGAGTAAGAGCGCCTGTTGGACAGGCTAATTGGCAGGCACCACAACCCACACATAAAAGTTCGTTTATCTCAGGCAGGTCTTCCTCCGTGTTCCAGGTGATTGCTGAGAAATTGCAAGCATTCATACATTTTTGAAGACCCGGACAATTGGGGCAGAATTTTAGTGACTTGCATTTATCTTTGGAAAATTGAATTTTGGCACCGGTTGTTAATGGTTCCCAACTGTCAAAATTTTCTTCATCAAGACCTAGAACAAGAGCTAAATTAGGTGCATCAGCATCACAGTCAATTGCCACAACTTTATTTTTATTTGCAAGCGTTACAGATAAGGAAGCGGTTAAAGTGCTTTTCCCAGCACCTCCTTTTCCAGATAGTATGGTAATTGTTTTCATTTGTGCGTTCCACCTAAAAATTTTACTGTTATGGTATTTGCAAGTTCTTCAATGGTTTTATGAATCACCAGCTGACCTCGGGAGTGTTTTTTTAATATTTCTCTTTCATAGGGGATTTCTTGAATTAAAGGAACACTGTTATCCCTGGAAACTTCTTCAATAAGGTTAGAATCCCCTATAGTGGACTTGTTAACGATTATTTGGGTAGGTATCTTCATGATTTTTAATAGTTGAAGGATTAGTTTCAGGTCATGTTTTCCCAATGGAGTTGGTTCTGTCACTGCCAGGGCTAAATCCACACCCATCATTGCTGAAATAACATTACAATGTGTTCCTGCGGCAGTGTCTATTAAGACATGGTCATATTCAGAAACCATGCTGGCAGCGTATTCTCTGGTAGCATTGACTACTAATGAGGTAGATTCACAACCAACATCCATCTCACTCCAGACTAGGAGGAGATTATTTGAGTTTCTTCCAGGAGGTTGTTGGTGTTGACCTTGGTATATGGTCCCAATTACTTGCTGGCCCTCTTTCAGGGCGCTGGAAGGACATGCTAGGAGGCAAGCCCCACAACCATTGCACTGTCTGGAAATAATGAAGGGATATTTGTCTTTGATAAATACAACTGCATTTTCCCTGCAGACTTCCGAGCAGCTTCCACATTTTGAACAATTTTCAGGGTTAAAACTTGGAAGCATTGCATGGACATTTTTTACCTTTTCACGTGTTGTTGGGAGAATTATATGATCATCAGGACATTCAACATCTGCATCTATTAATAGTACCTTATGTTCATGAGATAATTCCATAGCCAGGGCGGTGGATATGGTTGATTTTCCTGTTCCACCTTTTCCACCAGTTATTGCAATTTTCATAAGATGCTTCCCGGGGTTAAAGATAATGCATACAATTTTATTATCTTCTTCCTCTTCCCCCCATTCCCATGCCACGTCCTTGGGGAGCAGATGGTGTAAGTTCCTCCAGTTTGCCCTGGGACAGGAGAGTCAGATTTTGTTCAACAGTTCCTGGAACCATTTGGTAAGTCTTTATTTCTAGTTGTTTAAGAACTTCAAAGGCATTAGGACCAACTGATCCAGATATAAGGGCCTCTGCTTTTTCATCTCCCACAAATCTAGCGGATTTTATTCCCGCACCTCCTTCAGTAATGGGGGGGTTTGGTATGGACTTAACATCTTTTAAATCTCCATCTACCAGATCTACCACTATCAGGTGGGATGATCTTCCAAACACTTGGCTGGCCTGTGAATCAAGTGTTTCTCCACTGGCTGCTATTGCTATTTTCATTTAATCCACCTCATTTTTAGATAATTTTTAGTTATTTTGATTTTAATTTTATTTTTGAATCTTATTTTCAATTTTAGAGAATATTTCTAAGAATTTTTTTGACATTTCAGAATCCTGGAGGATGAATGGTTTTCCCTGATCAGAATTTTCCCTAACATCGGTTTCCAGAGGGAGGCTTCCTAGATATGGTACCTCCAATTCTTCGGCCAGTTCTTTTCCTTTTCCTTTTCCAAAAATATCAATTTCCTGTTTACAATGAGGGCAGGTGAAACCAGACATGTTCTCAATGATCCCGATTATTGGAATGTTTAACTTTTTAACCATGTTGACGCATTTTTTAACATCTTCTCCAGCCACTGCTTGTGGGGTGGTAACCATGATCACGCCATCCAGTTGACTAACAGATTGTAAGACTGTTAATGGCTCATCTCCTGTTCCCGGTGGATTGTCTATCACCAGAACATCTAGTTTTCCCCATATAACATCCGATAAAAACTGCCTTATGGCACTAGTCTTTTGAGGCCCCCTCCAGATGATGGGAGATCCTTTGGAAGGTAACATAAATTCTATTGATAAAACTTCCAAATTCTCCCTCACTTCAAGGGGTAATATGCCCTCGGGTGATTGATCTAAACTCAAGTTTTCCACTCCTAACATATGGGGAATATCCGGGCCGTGGAGATCAACATCCATTAAACCGGTTTTATAATCCTTTAAAGCAAAGGCTACTGCCAGGTTAACAGCGACGGTTGACTTTCCCACCCCTCCTTTACCACTCATTACAGCAATTTTATGATCTATATTGCCCATCCGCTTTACTATGGTAATTTCCTGTTGTATTAAGAGTTTTTTTTGTTCTTCTTCTGAAATTTCTTTTTTAGTACTTGATTTCAAAGAATCATCCCACAAAATTCGAGATAAATCGGATTAACTATGGCCATCTGAGCAGGCTGAGTCCATGCTGGCTTGTTTCAGTTTTCCTTCAGCCCAATCTTGAACTGCCCCTATTACTGTTCCTGATGCTCCAACATAAACTTCAATTCCCGCGTTTTGTAGCATTTGAACAGCTTTAGGTCCTAAATTACCACATAAAAGTGTGTTAGCGCCTGAACCAGTAATAAACTCTCCAGGAGTCATTTGTCCACCCATGTGTTTTCCATTACTCTCCAGAATCTGAAAAGTTTCAATTTTGTCATTTTCCCAGTTGATTAAAACGAAGTAAGGGGTCTTTCCAAAGTGCTGGGATATTTCTCCCTTTAAACCGTTTTTATCGAGACTGGGAACGCATATTAATACCATTGTTGTTTCCTCCATTATGAAAATGTTTTTAATCAGCTCCACAAAGTAGAGCGCCGCATTCAGGACATTTATCGTTTCTGCATGGCACTCCCGGAATTTTGGGAGCTTCGTATCCACACTGCTGACATTTACACACCCTGGGAGGGCCTGCCCCACCACCTCTACCACGACCTCTTCTTCCAATCCCCTGCTGTCCCACAGGTATTTGGACTTCTTGCTCTGTATTGATAGTGCATATGTCCTCAGATTTACAATCTGGACATTTTTCATATTCTTTCCCAGGGCTATGCCATTCAAATCCGCATATTTCACATTTATATCTCATTTTAGCTGTCATGTAATCCCCTCCTTTGATACTTAAGATTTTTACTGCTATCCCTGCTTAGCTGTCTTCCCTCTAGCAGAATTTAAAATTCTGTGTAGAGTAGGCTGTGATATTCCAATGATTTCTGCTGCTGTTTCCTGATTGATTTTTTGGTGATCTTTTAGCCTTATAACCTAACTTCGCCCATAGTGAGGCCTATAAATCCAGATTCGTGATTATAATCCTCAAAATCGGGTTTGAAACATTTTATTTCTGGTTCGTTAGAATATCCTTCCACATCGCTTTGACCCAGGCATGTTATGAATATATATTCATAACTCTTATATAATACTTTGCTTACGATACAAATTAGATCACAAAATTAATTCAAATTCGAAAAATAATAAATAAATAATGTTTTTTATTGGATTAACAGTTCTCAAATAAAATTTTCAAAGTATTGGGGAATTTTAATGAATGTAACAGCCGTTTTTATCTATAAAAAAACCATCCTGAAAATATAAATCATTAATATTTTGGTATTTTAAAAAAATATTCATTATTCTCGTTATATTTATGATTGGAGTTATTTTATATTGTTTTAATTAATCATAACGCACTAATATCTGGGTTTCGTCCACAAGCAAAAAAATAACCATATTTTGGGCAAGAAAAGAAGGATATTATGAGAAAAATTTTCACATGAATACAAATTTTCTATCACTAAAAACAAATAGATCATAAGTACATAGTAATTTGGGGAAAATTATGGCTGATATTACAATACTCTTAGTAGAAGATGAGAGCATAGAAGCCATGGATATAAAAAGAACTTTAAAATCCTTTGGTTACCAAGTTCCTTATGTTGCTTCTAGTGGTCAGGAAGCTATAGATAAAGCATTAGAACTCAAACCAGACCTTATTTTAATGGACATAGTTTTGAAGGGAAAAGTTGATGGTATTGATGCGGTTTCTGAGATTAAAAATTTAAATATCCCTGTTATTTACTTAACTGCCCATTCTGAAGATTCTACAATTGAACGAGCCAAACTTACAGGACCCTATGGATATATTATAAAACCTTACGATCAAATTGAACTTAAATATGCCA
>Ga0074193_1002079_pt1 | contig 20045 bp, 17 predicted proteins | sample EPASupsiteHSE605_FD_64523 | JGI IMG/M metagenome (GOLD analysis project Ga0074193, IMG submission 64523) | Bioremediated contaminated groundwater from EPA Superfund site, New Mexico - Sample HSE6-05 | ecosystem: Environmental > Aquatic > Deep subsurface > Groundwater > Contaminated ... | reverse complement strand
CGCCGAACGGGAATATTTCGTTTCTTCTTACTTAACAAAAAGCGGCGCATCCAGCGCTGCTAAATGAAGGGAGGGTAAATGAATTACCTGAACTGGATACCAGTTGTTATCGCTGTACTTCAGGCCATAAAAGATAACTGGGATGATTAGCCTGTACCCGGCTAGCAAGAAGGAGCAAGGACATGAGCAGTAAATGGGCATTTATAGGTGGCATACTGGCAGGGATCGCAGGGGTATTCACAGCGGCAGCTGTGTCGGTGGAATTGGAAAATCGAAAAGACAGCAGATGCAATGCTGAAGAAGAACCGGAAAGACTGGCCTTGCCTGAAAGCGAAGGCAGGTAATCATCACAGTTGATTCTTGGGCAGGGAAACGGGGCTTCCCGCTTCCCTGCCCTTACTATACGCTTATTCTTCGACTGAAGTATAGGTCAAGTCGCAACATATGCGTTCCACAAACGAATTGCAGCAGATTCGCTGACAGACCATTGTAAGGTCAGGTTGACGAAACCTCTGTAGACAAGCCAGTAGATGTCGTGGGTACTTACTTCCGGCATTGAAGTCTCAAACCGCGGCATTTCAACTCATCTGTTACATGACCGTATGGGAGGAAGGTACCCCTTACTGCTCATGGACAGAAACAGCTATTGCCCGGTGCGAATGCAAATTTAGATAGTGTGCTTGACATTGTATCTCAATCATTCTGTATCAGACTACTTAAATGGCAAAACAGCCATTTTTTCTATGCACTTTTGCGTTGTTTTGAGCCATCTTTTTAATGTTCCATTATCTTTATCAGAAATGTAAGCGTTATCTGATTTTTTAAAAAGCCTGATTGTTTCTATTTCTCGATATTTTTCTGATGATTTAAATCTACTTATTATATCATCGCATGGTTCATCTGGCGAAACCATAATATCATACATAAGAAGTCCAATGCAGCGTGCAGGTGTTGAATCAGAATGAAAGTTATCTGGGACTACGAGTTTCCTCATTTTAACCAGTTTTGCAACCTCATCAACCTGTCGAGGATCGCCATCAAGTATTTGCTTAATACCGATGTCTGTCATTTTATGCTGGATCTCTATCTCTTTAAGCTTCTTTTCAAAATTATCATCACCAAACTGAGAATTCATTGAGAATGTAAACTGCTTGTTTTTCATCTCTTCTATGAAAGATTCTCTTACATCAAATATTGATCCTAGTGCAATACTGAATGTAATAATCCGTGCTCTTTGCTCAGAACTGTTATTATACGGAAGTACTGGAATTGGCATTGAGTCATGATTTATAAAGAAATCAAAAATATCATTAGAATCACATTTTCTATCGATATCCCAGAAATAATAGCCAAATTTGCAAGAAAAAATTAAAAGCTCTAATGCAGCACAACGCTCTTTTTCACTCAAGGTTTCCAACGGATAAGCGGTTGCCTCTCCAGCAATTTTGCACGCTAATGCATTAACAATACATCTGAGAGTGAAATATTCTTCATCAATATGACGAAATAATATTTCAATATTATTTCTATTGTTATTTATCAAATTGTGATGATTTTTGTGTACATGTTTTGCTGTATATACAAACTTCCATGTGTCACCAGAGAGAAGATTGCGGATTTCAATGTCTTCATTTTTTTTGATTTGCTTATTATTCTTCCTGAAATTTGCAACATCATCTTCTGGAATATTTCTCAGAATGGTTCTGAAGTCCTTAGGCATTGTCATTGTCATCTTCTCCTACTCTGTGCATCCCTCTTTCAATTTCTGTGGGTGTCCTATTAATGATTGAATCCGCCACGCCAGCAGCTTGCTTCATTGCTTCATCCGCCAAATGCGCATAGCGTTGCGTCATTTGCGGGCTTGAATGGGTCAGAAGCTTCTGCAAGGTATATAAGTCAACTTTGCCACTTGACGCAAGAAAGCTGGCAAAATGATGTCGAAGCCCATGCAATGGACGAAAATCATCAGGTAAGCCCGCATTTTTTTTTACTCGCCGGGCTATGCGCCGATAGTCCTTTCGCTGGCCTCCATCCCTACCTGGAAATACGAAGGAGCTTCCCGTACGCGATAGTTTTAGCAAGATTGTGCGGGCAGCTTCATTCATGGGTACATGTTCGGTAACGCCTTTCTTGGCAGATGCCCCACGCAATGTAATTATATTCCGAACAAAATCACAATCTCCCCATTGCAGAGCAAGCAAAGCACCTTTGCGCATGCCCGTTACCATAGCAAGCCGGATTAGAGCCGCTGCATCCTGATCCGACTCCGCGTCCAAGGCCTCAAGTAGATGCACGACTTGCTCCTTGGTTAGCATTTCTGTTTTTTCTCCATCAACATGGATAGACTCTATGGTAAGCCGCCCCGGATGTAAGGGCTGGCAGAGACCACGTTTGACACCAAAGTTTATTATTGCCCGTAGCTGAGAAATGACCCTCTGAATGGTACCATTGGATTTGCCCGCCTTGAGGCTTTCGGCTTTGAAGATGTCAATGTCTGCGGTGAGCATCTCTTCAGGGGTTCGTTGTCCAAAATGTGGTCCAATATGGGTGTTGTATCGGCTAATGTCCCGCTGACGGCTTTTGTGTTCAGGATGCGCCTCTTGGTATGTCTGCCAGATGCGATCTAAAGTCCAGCGATCGCGCTCAGCCTGACGTATATCAGCGCACTCCTTTCTTTTTTCTGTGTTGGATTTGTCCTTGCCGCGCATTCTATCTGCCCTAATTTGCGCAGCCTTTGCTTCGGTCATGCCACAAGAAGCCTTACCGACAGGCTCCTCAATGAGTTTGGCCTCTCGTCCTCCCTGGCGGTAAACAATGTAGTAAGTACGTTCTTTACCGTTGGTATCGAGCCTGAAGTAGACTCCTGCATATTTTTGAGATTTTTCGCGTTTTGATTTTTTCATGGCTATTCTCGGTTGTATGTTGGGCTGCTTGCTTTCCCAACACAATTCCCAACACGCATTATGAAATGTCGTAAAAATTGGTAGTAGTCAATGCAATATAATTTTATAAAAATTCAATAATTATAGCAACTAGAGAGAATTATTAAAAATCTATAAAAATGCTATCCGCGCCTTCGCAAGGCGGGGGTCGAGGGTTCAAATCCCTTCTTCTCCACCACAATATCAAGGGGTTACGGATAATACCGTGGCCCCTTTTTTTATGCGTTTCATGTCCGTAAAAGCTGTAGGCGGACTTTTGGGGTTTGTATGCACGGCGGCCAGATTCCGTACGGAGCCTGTATGCGTCAAAATACATTGGCAATCGGGCTGCAAGTTGGATAAAAGGTATGCATTGTCCTCTTGGTCTGGAATGAAAGGGCAATGCACCAATATAATTCAGAAGAGGGACGTCATGGGCAATTCACTTTCATGCTTCAAAGCCTACGATATCCGGGGCCGTGTGCCGGGCGTTCTCAATGCGCCGCTGGCCCGTGCACTGGGCAGGGCCGTTGTTGAAATACTGGGCGCAAAAAGTGTTGTAATTGGACGTGATGCCCGGCTTTCCGGCCCCGAACTGCGAGATGCGCTGGCCTTGGGTTTGCATGAGGCCGGGGCGCAGGTGACGGACATAGGTATGTGCGGCACGGAAGAAATCTATTATGCCGCCGCAAATCAGCCCTTTGGGGCGGGCGTCATGATTACGGGCAGTCATAACCCGGCGGATGAAAACGGCTTCAAGCTGGTGCGCGGCGGGGCCATACCCATCAGTGGCGATTCCGGCCTGTTTGCCCTGCGCGACCGGGTTGAGGCCATTCTTGCCGAGAGCGGCGACACTGCCGGGTCCCTTGATGTCTCCCCTCTGCAGCATGCCTCGTTCCGTGCCGACTATGTGGCCTGGCTGCTGGAATACAGCGGGGCTGGGCAGCTTGCCCCGGTTGCTGGCCGCAAACCCCTGAAGATTGTGGGTGACGCTGGTAATGGCTGCGCCGGACTGGTGCTGAACGATCTGATGGCAGCGTTGCCCTTTGAATTTGTCTGCCGGCAGATGCAGCCGGACGGAACTTTTCCCGATGGCGTACCCAACCCCCTGCTGCCGGAGCGCCGGGCGGCCACATCTGCTGCCGTGCGCGAATCTGGCGCGGACATGGGCGTAGCCTGGGACGGCGATTTTGACCGCTGTTTTTTTTATGACGCGGACGGCAATTTTATTGAAGGTTACTACTGCATAGGCCTGCTGGCGCAGGAGCTGCTGCGGCGTGTGCCTGGCGGCAAGGTGGTGCACGACACCAGAGTGTACTGGAACACCCGCGAGGTGGTGCAGGCCGCAGGCGGCCAGCCCGTAATGGGCAAGACTGGACACGCCTTCATGAAGGAACGCATGCGCGCCGAAGATGCCGTGTATGGCGGCGAGATGAGCGCGCATCATTATTTTCGCGATTTTGCGTACTGCGATTCGGGCATGCTGCCCTGGCTGCTGGTGGCCTCGCTGCTGCACCGCACAGGCAAGCCCCTGGCCGCGCTGGTGTCAGAACGCATGGCGGCCTACCCGTGCAGCGGTGAAATCAACCGCCGTGTGCAGGATGCGCCTGCTCTCATGCGGCAGGTGAGGGAGCGTTATGCGGCTTCGGCTCTGCACGAAGACAGCATGGACGGCGTTAATCTTGAATTTACCGACTGGCGTTTCAATCTGCGCATGTCCAATACCGAACCCCTGCTGCGCCTGAATGTGGAGAGCAGGGGGAACCGCGTACTAACGGAAGAAAAAACGGCTGAAATACTGCGGTTTCTGGAAGAACAGGGCGGGGCCGTACCTGCTTGAGGAACTCGTGAGCGGCTCTGTCGCTTACGGTTGGAGCAATGCCAGATATGCAAGGTCGCGAGGCGCTTGTTTGCTGGCGTTTGATGGCGTAACATTGACTAGTTCGCCCTACTGGCAGTGCGTCAGACCGGTGTTCCAACATTGATGCAATGGTGAGGAGATTCATGCAGAATATTGCTCCTGTGATTCTGTGCGGTGGCAGTGGTACGCGTTTGTGGCCGCTTTCGCGCGAAACATACCCAAAGCAGTTTGTGGATATGGGCGGCGGGAAAACGCTGTTCAAGGATACCGTGCTGCGGGCGCAGCACACGCCAGACAGCATGGAGCCTGTTATTGTATGCAATGAGGCTCACCGTTTTTATGTGACCGCCGAACTGTACGAATGCGGCGTGCATGGTAAAATCCTGCTGGAACCCGCGCCGCGCAACACTGCTCCGGCTATTGCGCTGGCGGCCTTTGCCCTGAAGGAAGACGGCGCAGATCCGCTCATGCTGGTATTGCCCTCTGATCATGCCATTGGCGATGAAGGTACCTTTTTTGAAGGCGTAAAACGCGCGGCGGCCCTGGCGGAACAGGGGCGTATTGTTACCTTTGGCATAGCCCCCACCGGGCCGGAAACCGGCTTTGGCTACATTGAACAAGGCGAGGCTCTCGGCGTGAACGGCTACCGGGTTGCCCGTTTTGTGGAAAAACCAGATGCGGACAAAGCCACGGGCATGCTGGCCAGGGGCGGCTATTCGTGGAACAGCGGCATGTTTTTGCTGCGGGCTTCTGTGTATCTGAAAGAGCTGGAACGTTTTGCTCCCCAGATATACGCCGCCTGCAATGCCGCCTGGAAGGGCCGTAAGGATGATCAGGCCTTTTCTCGCCCAGACAGTGATGCTTTTCTTTCCTCCCCGTCTGATTCCATAGACTATGCGGTTATGGAGCAAACGGATCTGGCGGCTGTTGTGCCGTTGGGCGTCAGCTGGAGCGACCTTGGCTCGTGGGAAGCCTTTTATCAGATAGGGCAGCAAGACGCCGCCGGCAACGTATGCTCTGGCGATGTCATGACCGAGGGTGCCGAGGATTGCTATTTTAACGCCAACCACAGGCTGCTGGCGGCCATAGGCGTGAGCGGGCTCGTGGTGGTGGAAACGCAGGATGCCGTGCTTGTTGCACCGCGTGACCGTGTGCAGGACGTCAAAAAGATTGTTGGCCGCCTGCAAAGCGCACAGCGGCCCGAATGCAGGCAACATCCCCTGGTGTACCGCCCGTGGGGCAGCTATGAAACCCTTGTCATGGACGGGCGATTTCAGGTCAAGCGCATCATTGTGAACCCCGGTGCCGAGCTTTCTTTGCAGATGCACCACCACCGCGCCGAGCACTGGGTCGTAGTGAGCGGTACGGCAGAAGTGACAAATGGCGATCAGGTTAAACTGTGCACGGAAAACCAGTCGACCTACATACCTGTTGGCACCATGCATCGCTTGAAAAATCCTGGGGTTATTCCTCTGGTGCTTATCGAAATCCAGTCCGGCTCCTATCTGGGTGAGGACGATATCGTGCGCTTTGCGGATGTGTACGGGCGTGAAGGGTAGCATTGCTGGCAGGATGCTACTGCTTCGACCAGTGGACAATGGTAGCCTTGCAAGGTATTTTACCCGCCTCCTTGCTGGCAGTAAGGAGTTTCAGCCTTCGTAACTTCACCGTCAAAAAGATAATATACTGAAATTATGAAAAAAGCGCTTATAACTGGCATCACAGGGCAGGATGGGGCTTACCTCGCGGAGTTTCTGTTGCAGAAGGGCTACGAGGTGCATGGCATCAAAAGGCGCGCCTCGTTGTTCAACACTGACCGTATTGACCACCTGTATGAAGACCCGCATGCCAACCGGCGGCGCTTTATTCTGCATTACGGCGACCTGAGCGACTCCAGCAATCTGGTGCGCCTGATGCAGGAAGTTAAGCCGGACGAAGTTTATAATCTGGCGGCACAGAGCCATGTGCAGGTTTCTTTTGAGTCGCCCGAATATACTGCGGATGTGGACGCCCTCGGAACCCTGCGCCTTCTTGAGGCCATTCGTATTGCCGGACTCACGGAGACCAGCCGTTTTTATCAGGCCTCCACCTCTGAACTTTTCGGGCTGGTGCAGGAAGTGCCGCAGACGGAAAAAACACCGTTTTATCCCCGCTCTCCCTATGCCTGCGCCAAGCTTTACGCCTACTGGATTACGGTCAACTACCGCGAAGCTTACGGCATGTATGCCTGCAACGGCATTCTTTTCAATCACGAATCGCCCATCCGTGGTGAGACCTTTGTGACCCGCAAGATCACCCGCGCCTTGTCTCGCATGGTGCTTGGCTTGCAGGATTGTCTGTACCTCGGCAACATGGACGCCAAGCGCGACTGGGGCCACGCGCGTGATTACGTTGAAATGCAGTGGCTTATGTTGCAGCAGGAAAAACCCGATGATTTTGTTATCGCCACCGGGCGGCAGTTTTCCGTGCGCGACTTTGTCAATGCCGCAGCCGCAGAACTTGGCGTATGCCTCAACTGGCAGGGCGCTGGCGTGGAAGAAACAGGCACCGTAACAAGCGTTGATGTGAGCCGCTTGCAGCAGGTCGCTGGCAACCGTCAGGGGTTGGAATGCCATCTCAAGCCCGGCGATGTTATTGTGCGCGTTGATCCCCGCTACTTCCGCCCCACAGAAGTGGAAACCCTGCTGGGCCAACCGGCCAAGGCCAAGGAAAAGCTGGGTTGGGAGCCGAAAACCTCCTTTGAAGATATGGTTGCCGAAATGGCGCGCGAAGATCTTGCCTTGAGCATGCGCGATGCCGTGTGCAAGGTGGCGGGCTTTAAAACCTTCAGCCACAACGAGTAAGGCAATGCGCAAAGATGCTCTGGTCTATGTGGCGGGCCACAGGGGGCTTGTAGGCAGCGCTCTGTGTCGTGCCTTGACACGTTCTGGCTATGAGCGGCAGCTCACACGCACGCATGCGGAACTGGATCTGTGCGATCAGGCCGGAGTGCGGGCTTTTTTTGCCGAGCACAGGCCTGACGTGGTGATTCTGGCCGCTGCCAAGGTGGGGGGCATTCACGCCAATGCCACGTATCCCGCAGAGTTCATTTACCAGAACCTGCAAATCCAGAACAATGTCATCGACAGCGCATACCGCAACGGCTGCAAAAAACTGCTGTTTCTTGGGTCGTCGTGCATTTACCCCAAGCTGTGCCCGCAGCCCATCAAGGAAGAGTATCTGCTCACCGGGCCGCTGGAGCCAACCAACGATGCGTACGCTCTGGCCAAAATCTCGGGCATCAAGATGTGCCAGGCCTATCGCAAACAGTATGGTTTTGACGCCATCAGCGCCATGCCCACCAATCTGTATGGCCCTGGCGACAACTATCACCCGGAAAACAGCCATGTGATTCCTGGGCTTATCCGCCGTTTTCATGAAGCAAAAGAACGCGGAGCCTCAGAGGTTGCCATTTGGGGGACAGGCAAAGCCCTGCGCGAATTTCTGCATGTGGACGACATGGCGGAAGCCTGCGTATTTTTGCTTGAAAACTATTCTGACTTTGAGCATGTGAATGTGGGCAGCGGATTGGAACACTCCATTCTGGAAACAGCTCGCCTGATTGCCAAGGTTGTGGGCTTTAACGGCGACATCGTTACCGACCCTTCAAAGCCGGATGGCACCCCCCGCAAGCTCATGGATTCGGACAAGCTTTTTGGCATGGGGTGGAAACCCCGCGTAGGGCTTGAAGACGGCCTGCGCGATGCGTACAGCGATTTTTTGCAAAACCAGCATAAGCGGGGTTATTAGCGTTTATGGCTCACGAACTTGTCATTGAGGCTGGTCGCGCAGAGCGGCAATACTGGAAAGACCTGTGGCGCTATCGCGAGCTTTTTCTCATATTGACATGGCGCGATGTGGCCGTGCAGTACAAGCAGACTGTTGTAGGTATTTTGTGGGCTGTGCTGCGCCCATTGTTGACAATGGCGGCCTTTACTTTTGTGTTTGCAAAGGTGGCAAAGTTGCCTTCCGAAGGCGTGGCTCCATACCCGCTGATGGTGTTTGTGGCCATGCTGCCGTGGCAGATGTTCGCCACGGCCATCAGCGCCATCGCCAACAGTCTGGTTGCCAACAGCAATCTGGTTTCCAAGGTCTATTTCCCGCGGATTATTGTCCCGGCCGCCACCGTGGGCGTGGCTGTGGTGGATTTTGTCATTTCTTTTGTGCTGTTGGCATTAATGATGGTGTTTTATCAGTATATGCCACCTATACAGGTGCTGGCTGTTCTGCCCCTGACCTTGCTCGCAGCCCTTGTTGCGCTGGGGCCTGGGCTTATACTTTGCGCCCTTAATGTAACGTACCGCGACTTCCGCATCATTGTTCCCTTCATCACCCAGTTCGGCCTGTATCTGTCGCCCGTGGGCTTTTCGTCAGGCATTGTGCCGGAGAAGTGGCGTCTGCTCTATGAGTGCAATCCCATGGTCGGGGTTATTGATGGCTTTCGGTGGGCTGTGCTTGGCAGCATGGACTGCCCTGTTCGCGCGCTCTCCATCAGCGTGGGCTGCGCAATTGCACTGCTGTTTTGCGGTATCAGAACTTTTCGCAAGACCGAACGCACGTTTGCGGACGTAATATAGGATGAGTAGATGAAACCCATCATATCAGTTGAAGGGCTCGGCAAGAGCTATACCATCCGACACGAAGGGCAGACCCGCTACAAGTCTTTGCGTGAGGAAATTTTTAAGCTGCCCAAGCGCCTGCTCTGCAGAGGGGCGCAGAGTCAGGAAGAATTCTGGGCGCTCAAGGACGTGAATTTTGACATTATGCCCGGCGACCGTGTGGGCATTATTGGTCGCAATGGTGCAGGCAAATCCACTTTACTCAAGTTGCTGTCAAGGATTACAGAGCCGACAAAAGGGCGCATCACCATGCGTGGGCGTGTGGCAAGCCTTTTGGAAGTAGGCACAGGCTTTCACGCAGAGTTGACGGGGCGCGAAAATATCTACCTCAATGGTGCTATCCTGGGGATGACCCGCGCGGAAGTACGCCGCAAGTTTGATGAAATAGTGGATTTTGCCGGGGTGGAAAAGTTCCTGGATACCCCTGTGAAGCGATATTCATCCGGCATGTATGTGCGCCTTGCCTTTGCTGTTGCTGCGAACCTTGAGCCTGAAATCCTGATTGTGGATGAAGTGCTGGCCGTGGGTGATGCTGAATTTCAAAAGAAGTGCCTCGGGAAAATGGAAGAGGTGAGCAAGGGGCAAGGGCGTACTGTGCTTTTTGTGAGCCATAACATGGCGGCCGTGCAGCAATTGTGTGGTCGAGCTCTTTTAATGAAAGAAGGCACGGTTGTTGCCGATGGGGCTGTCCCGTCATTATTGCAAATGTATTTGCAAAAAGAGGATGGTGTACGCAAAGAATTAAGCTTCGGGTTCATTATAATAGAGCGAATGTTCATTGATAGCAAAAAATTGTCTGTGGACGAGGATTTCGAAGTCGTATTGGAATATAGAAGGAAAAGTGGAAAAGAATTTGGATTTTGTTTAGAGTTCTCAGACATGTTTGGCAATAGTTGTTTTATAACTATCAGCCCATTTTATGATAAAAATTCCGGTGTTATTAAATGTAAGATAAAATCTGGAATGTTGAATAATGGTGTTTTTTGGTTGGGATTGTCTTCATATGGCCGTGATTTTTCGGATACAATGACGCACAAAAATATAATGAGAATAGAAATAGCTGATGGAGTAAGGTGTAGAGAGCAATATTGGGGAACATATGCAGGCCTATCGCGTCCTGCAATAGAGTGGACTTAGTGTGCCTGGTCAAGAATTTTAAGTAATATTTTTAGTTGCGAGGTTTGTATGATTTTTTTTAAGGATAAATCTGGACTAGACTTTTTAGCAGGGGTTGGGACCATTGATTGTGGGTACCATGCACAGTTCGCTGGTGCTGATTTTGTCAAGTCAAGAGAGGGATTTATTTGTGATTTTCTAGAAAAAAAATCAGTTTTGCATGTGGGGTGTATTGATCATGTCGATTTGTTGCATAAAAAGATAACTGATGGAACATGGCTTCATGCAAATATAACGAAGAAGGCATCAAAGTGTTACGGTGTTGACATCAATAAAACAGGGGTTGAAGAGTGTCGTGGTAAACATGGCATTGATAATGTTTTTTATGCAGATATAACAGAATCTTTGCCAGTTGAGATTAAAAACCAGCGTTTTGATTATATTTTATTTGCTGAAGTTCTTGAACATATTTGTAACCCACAGCTATTTTTAAAAAAAAGCTGTGACGTGTTGAGATCTGTTAGTTCGTCAATTTTGATAACAGTTCCATATGCGTTCAATTTTGATAATTTTTCACGTGCAAAAGACAATTTTGAAGAGATTAATACCGATCATAGATTTTGGTTCACGCCCTACACAATTACAAAAATATTAGTAGACTCAGGTATAGTAGTAACAAAGATGACTTTTGCTGATTATGTGCCACATGGAGTTTTTTCAAGATTGTCCGTAGGGAAGGCAAAGTCTTCTACATATTACAAAACAATTATCATAGAGGGGACGTATTAATTATCTTGTGAGGCAAGCCTCATAGGATGGTATTGTATTGCGTTCTGTCACGCATATGCTGATTTCCATGTATTACGCATTTTAGAAAGCAGTTCTGGTATATGATATCTTTTTTGATTTTTTTTGTTATTGTAATGAATTGCGTGTGCTTGGCGCTTGCTTTGTTCTGTAGAAGCCCCTCATGTTGAGCAATAATAGCTAGATTTGGTTGAATGACGGCAGAACTTAATGGGAGAGTAAGGTTATCGTAAGAGTTGGCTTCTCGCTACACTTGTAGGTGAATATCAATAGAATTGTAGTTATGTTGCTTGTTTTAAAGAAGATTTTTTGTGTCTCGGCATGGCTGTCGTTGTAAATTTCAATGATGCCTCTGAAGTTATATAAAAGGGGTGGTCCTGAATGATCGATGTTTTAGTCTCCCAATTAGTGGATTCTTTGTGGAGCTTAAGTGCCAAAAAAGATGTCGAACGATGAATTAATTTTTGCATATTAAAATAATTTTTGCTTTAAAGGCGGGGTGGGTATGAAAATTGCTATCCTCTATGTCTGTACTGGGCGTTATGCTTTTTTCTGGAAAGATTTTTTTAAGTCAGCGGAAAAATATTTTCTCAGTGGGCATCATAAAGAGTATTTTGTATTCACTGATCAGACTATTGAAGTCATGGATAACGAAAGAGTTCATATTATCCCACAGCAAAACTTAGGTTGGCCTGATAATACGCTTTTGCGCTATCATATGTTTCAAGGTATATGTGATCTTTTGGTGCCATTTGATTACTGTTGTTTTTTTAATAGCAATGCAGAATTTTGTTCGCCAGTGGGCGCAGAATTTCTGCCTACTGACAACAAGATGCTTTTTGTCCAGCACCCTGGATTTTATTCTTCATCTGCTGATAACTTCACCTATGATCGTAATCCTGAATCTAGTGCATATGTTCCTTTTGGAAAAGGGACCGTTTATGTTTGCGGAGGTGTGAACTGTGGCAACACATCATCCTACCTGCATTTTATAAACAGCATTGTTGAGGCCACGGACGATAATAGGAAACGTGGCGTGATCGCATTATGGCATGATGAGTCTCACTCCAATCGCTATGCTTTGGATAATCCTCATGCCGTTCTTGATCCTGGTTATTGCTATCCTGAAGGCTGGGCGCTTCCTTTTTCACCCAAGATTCGGATTCGTGATAAAGCCTTGCATGGTGGTCATGATTACTTACGCGGTGAAAAGGATCAGCCTTTATTCAAAGAAGCTCCCGCTATTACGACCTCACTCATGGGCGGGCTTGGCAATCAAATGTTTCAATATGCGGCTGGTTTAGCCCTCGCATTTCGTCTTAACGCGCGGCTCGTGCTTGACATTTCATGGTTTTCGAAAAAAAGGGGAGAAAACGAAACACCGCGAACCTTTGCGCTAGAACTTTTTCCCTTTATAAAAGAGCAAATTGCGCAAGGTGCAATAGCATTGCGGCTGAATTCTGTGCCCCTCTCTTTGTTTGAACGAATAAAGAAAAAGTTTTTATGTAAGAGCGATAAAGCTTCCAAAGTAACGGAGCAAGAAATTCCCAATTTAGAAACTTTTTACAAATTAACAGCGCCATTAGAGTTAATCGGCTATTGGCAAAACGAAGCTTTCTTTTTCGACGTGGTCACCTTGGTTCGGCATTTTTTTACTTTTCCAACGCTTCAGAGCGCGGGCCAGTGTTTAGCAAATGACATCCTTGCTCGTCCGAACTCAGTTTCCGTGCACGTGCGGCGTGGGGACTATGCTAATAATGCGCGCACTAATGCAGTACATGGATTGTGCTCTGATAAATATTATGCGGCTGCTATCAGCCATATTAAGGTGCATGCGCCAGATTCTCATATTTATATTTTTAGCGATGATCCCGCTTGGGTGCGTGAGAGTTTTGATACGCAGGGACTGCCCTTTACTGTGGTAGATCTGCATACTGAAAACGAAGCGCATCATGATATGCATCTTATGTCACTTTGTCGGCATCACATTATTGCTAACTCATCTTTTTCGTGGTGGGGGTCATGGCTGTCTAACGATGTTGGAATGAAGATTGCGCCAAGGCTCTGGTTTGTCGACCCCTCAATGTCACATTTAGACCCTTGCCCCTCAAGCTGGCTTCGTATGTAGACTATGAATATATCTCCTGACATATCCGTTATTATGCCCGTTTATAATGGGGAAGAGTACCTTGCGGAAGCCATAGACTCAATTCTTGCGCAGACTTTTTCTAATTTTGAGTTTATTATCATTGATGATGCCTCTACGGATAGAACTCCCAGTATCCTCCGAAAATATGCGGAAATGGATTCGCGTGTTCGCATTATAACCAATGAGATAAATAAAAAAATTGCGGCTAGCCTTAATTATGGGATCGATGTGGCTCGTTCGCCACTTGTTGCTCGTATGGATGCTGATGACTGGTCACACCCAGAGCGACTGGAAAAGCAATTTACGTTTATGCAGGCAAACCCTGATGTGGGCATATGCGGAACATGGCTGGAAGTTTACGAGACTGGAGACGTATGGGAATGGCCCTGCGCAGATGAGAGGATAAGGGTGCATATGCTCTTTAACTCGCCTATTGCGCACCCCACTGTCATGATGCGTAGAAATATTTTGATGAACGCTGGCTGTTATGCATTGGATATGCCCCCTGCAGAAGACTATGATCTGTGGGAAAAACTTTCGCGGCTTGATGTTACTTTTGCCAATATCCCCGAAGTATTGCTGCGTTACAGGTGGTATCCCCAAAAAGACCGATCCGCTTACAGAGATGCTCAGATCAGAAGGGCAGATGGTGTGCGCCTGCATCTGATACAACGGCTTGGCCTTGAACCCGACGAGCGTGAGCGTGTCGTCCACAGTATACTTTCCAGGTCGCGAGAACCAAAATGTCTAGATGATGTGTGGTCTGTCATGCAATGGGTGAAAAGGCTGCTGGCGGCAAATGCTGAAAAAAAGGTTTACGCCCACCCCGTGCTACGTGAAAATCTGCGCACTTTACAACGTGGGCTAGTGCGCCGTTTGTTGTGGTGCCGATGGCGGACATACTGTCAAAAATATATGCCGGGTTGGTTGCAGCGCTCTTACCTTTGGGCTAAGGCCCTGATTCGCAGCCACTAGTCTTGTACCTATTTGTTACAACTGGGGAAGCAGTGGGGGGGAACTTGTGGGACTTGTTCCCCCGTCTTGCTCGTGAAGACGAAGACTGTGTCCCTTTTTTCTGTTTGCATTTCGCGGTCTGTCAGCTTGAAAGATGGCGACATGGCGCACCCTGCGCAATGCTCTGCAGAAATGTCCCTCACTTCCTCTTGCGCAGAAAATAAAACACAAGATGGGCCGTTAAGCTGATGAAAATTCTTCATTGCAATACTTACGACAACGGCGGCGGTGCCGCCATTGCTGCGCATCGCCTGCATACAGCCCTATGTGGACTTGGTGTGGATTCACATCTGGGGGTCTTGCAGAGAGAACGTGAGGAAGCCCGTGTGCACCGTCTTGTGGGGGCATTGAGAAAGCATCTTTCTGGATTAATATTGCGGGCAGAAAAAATGCCGTTCAAATTGTTTGGAACAAAGTTTAACAGCTTTTTTTCAAGCGGGCTTTTTCCCAGCTTTGTCCATAGACGTATCAATGGCATCGCTGCTGATATAACACACCTTCATTGGATACAGTCAGAATTTATTTCCTTGCGAGATATTGCTCGCATAACAACCCCCTTGGTAATGACCTTGCATGATACATGGGGATTTACTGGGGGCTGTCATATTTTACAGGGATGTGAGCAGTACAAGGATTCTTGCGCCGCATGTCCGCAAGTATCCTCTGGTGCGCGATGGCTGGTGAAGAAAAGTTTTAATGTGAAACAAAGCACATATGCTAAAAAACGTATAGATTTTGTCTTGCCGAGCAAGGCCTACTTGTTTAAGGCGAGGCAAAGCCGTCTTTTGCAGCACAACGCACTGCATCATATTCCAAATCCTATTGATACAGCACGTTTTTCTCCTCTGGAAACGCCTTTGGCCCGCAAGATAATGGGTGTATCTCCGCATATCCCAACACTACTCTTTGGTGCTATTGCTGCTTCCAAAGATGCCAATAAAGGGTATGATCTGTTGAGCGCTGCATTGCTAAAGCTTCCGCAATATTATTCCAAGCCATTGCAATTGCTTGTCTTCGGAGCCTCGGAAGGCGTAAACGTTATTGGAGCATATCCTGTGCAATACCTCGGGCGTTTGCACGATGAGGTGTCCTTGAGGCTGGCATACTGCGCGGCGGATGCCTTTGTCTGCCCCTCACGAGAAGAGAATCTTCCTTATACAGTCATGGAGTCTTTGTCTTGTGGTACTCCTGTGGCGGCTTTTGCTGTGGGGGGGATACCAGATATGGTGGAAGATATGGTGAATGGTCGCCTTGCCGTCCCCCACGATCCTGACGCATTGGCGCGCAGTATCGCGTACATACTGGAAGACAAAGAGCGCCACGCATGTATGTGCATTGCAGCGCGTCAGGTGGTGGAAGAGCGTTATGCTTTATCTGTAGTGGCGCGACAATATTTGGAATTATACAGTGAAATACTTGAAAGAAAATGACGTTGCTTAATCCTGGTTTTTTTGATCAGCAGCAGTTGCCGTGTTGTCTTTGCTGCCATGTTGCTTGCACAATGGATCGAACTATTGTGTGCATTGTTCAACTGCAGGGTTAGTTTTATTTGCTGCTGTTGCTGTATGATGAGTTCTCCATATGCGCCCCCTGGCTGTGCTGGCGTGCGAAATGTAGATGACTTCCCGGTTGGTGTGCATCATTGAGGGATGGGGTTGCGGTGGTTCTTTATCATATGCGGGAACATGTGAACTTGTTATGCGCTTTCTGTCTGATATATATGTCAATAAACGGGGGTGGCAGTTCACTCTGTCGCTAAAAACTGCTTTTATATTTCAATTGTTGCGCTGCTGTACGTAGAACTATAGCATATTATATGGCAATTATTATGCAACATATTTATATTGTGACGCCTTGTTATAACGCAGCTGCAACGCTAGGACGAACCCTGGAAAGCATCATTGCTCAGCAGGGGATTGTCTTGCGTTACCATGTGCAGGATGCCGTCTCAACTGATGGCAGTCAGGATATCCTTGCATCTTTTGCTGCCCGCATCGCAGATGATCCTGGCCGCTATAGCCATATTGAATTTTCTTGGTCGTCAGAGCCCGATGCTGGCCTTTATGACGGTATTTCGCGGGCATTCAGCGCTCTGAGTATTCCTCAGGATGCTCTCATGGGCTGGCTCAACGCTGATGATACGCTGTGCGATGGCGCCCTAGCTCTGGTCTGTGCAGCGGCAGCGGACTTGCCGCAGTGCGACTGGTTTGGTGGTGTGCCGCGAGTGATTGGCGAGGCAGGCGAAGTGCTGGCCCAAGGGCGCATTGATTTTGCTTATCCGCAACAGCTCATCGCAGCTGGTGCCTGTGATGGGTTGCACTGGCGCAATTTGCAGCAAGAGGGCACATTCTGGCGCAAGCGGCTTTGGGATAAGGCTGGTGGCATTGATGCGCGATTCCGTTTGGCTGGAGACTGGGATTTATGGCGGCGCATGGCACAGCATAGTGCCTATTTGCAGCTGCCTTGCACGCTCGCTGCATTCCATAAGCGTGAAGGGCAACTCAGCGAGGGCAATGCCTATCTGGACGAGCTTGATTCTGTTCTTCCACGTACTAACCGTCGTAAAGCATTACTGCGTTTCCTTGCCACGTTGAAGGAAACCAGGGTCAACGTGCCGCAGCAGATGGGCGGTCACTGGGGCTTGTCATTATCTTCTGTCTCGCTTGGGTGGAAAGACCATCTGGCCATGCTGCTTGCAAGTGTAGGGTGCTATGGGCTTTTTCAGCTTTGTTGTCATCTTAATACCTGTATCAAAAAAATCAGATGTGCCAGATAATTTGGGGTTCCGCCGCTATGAAGTTGTCCATAATTATCCCTGCCTATAATGCAGAAAAATATTTGTCTGAGGCCTGCACCTCTCTTGTCGGGCAAACTCTGCAAGATTGGGAGTGTCTCATAGTTGATGATGGCTCATCTGATGGAACTGCCACAATAGCACAGGGGTTTTGCTCTGTAGATCCCCGTTTTCATCTTTTGCAACAGAAAAACTCAGGGGTTTCGGCAGCGCGCAACAAGGGGATTGAAGTAGCAAGAGGGGCATACTTGGCATTTCTTGATGCGGACGATATTTGGGAACCCAATACCGCTGCGCTCTTTTGCTCCTTGCTGGATGAAAACCCCGACTGTCGCGTCACATGGGGAGAAGCCATCCGCTTTGATACGGAGACAGGGGAGATCAAGCCAATCGTTTGGAAGAATTATTTCCCCATGGGAAACCCTTGGTATGATATGCTCATATATCATTACATCCCCATAAGCGCTGTGTGTATACGAAAGCAGGATTTGCCGGATACAATGCGTTTTCGGACTGATTTGACACATGCAGAAGACCGGGATTTTTTGCTGCGATTGCTAAAAAATGCAGTTGCAATTCCGCTGAATAAAGTAGTGCTGCGCAGTCGGCAGCACGAAGCCTCCGTCAGTAAAAATGCTGATGCAGCGCTTGCTGGTGAGATACGGGTAATGCGAGAGCATTTGGCTGACGCCGCATTGCCACGGCATGTCCGGCGCAGGGCGGAGTCTGCTTTGGCCTTTCGTTGTGCCGTCATTATGGCGTTTACTGGGGGGCAGTATGGGCGTGCACTCTTGTGGTATCTTAAGGCTGTTGTGTGCGATCCACTGAATATTAATAATTATCTCTTGCCGATACGTAAAATTTCAATGACCCTGCGTCATGCGTTGCGGCGGATTTTTTGAACCTGCTCGCAGAATATACGACTGCCGAACAGGATTTAAACAGGAGAGTTTTTATGCCCGCTGCACAACAGCCAAGTTGCGCTTTTTATACGATGCACGCCCACTGGCCTTGGATGCGGCAGACCGAAGATGGCCGGGGGGGAATGCCCGGCTGTCGCTTTTTGCTAAACAGGGAGGCTGCAGACACTCAGTGGCTTGCTGTCTTTGATGAACCCCCAGCACAATCCACAACACAGGTTCCCAAGGAACGCAGGGTGCTTTTTATTACAGAGCCGCCAGAGGTAAAGCCTTACCCTGCATCCTATTTGCGACAATTTGGCACGGTTATTTCTCCCTTTTTCATTAGAAATGCTCCTCGGGGAACTGTTTTTCTGGAAAACCCCTGCCTCAACTGGCATTATGGCGTTGATGTCGATTCTTGTTCCAGTGATCTGTCAAATCTTGATGCTTTTCGCTCCATGCCGATTCCCGCGAAGGACAAAATGCTCTCTGTTATCTGTTCTACAAAGACATTCACTGCGGCGCAGCATAAACGCATTGCCTTTGTGGAAAAACTGCAGAAACGCTTTGGGAATCGTGTGGATCTGTATGGGCGTGGCAGAAACCCCATATCTGATAAAAGAACTGCTATTGCATCTTACAAGTATCACCTTGTTCTTGAGAATAATTACATCGACAACTTCTGGACGGAAAAGTTTTCAGACACGTTGCTGGGTTACACATATCCAATTTATCTCGGTGCACCCAATATTGCGGCAAAGTGCCCGTCTGGCGCAATGCTAATTCTGCGCCCGGACAATGATGAAGCCAACCTGGACGCCATAGAGCGGTTATTGCAAGAAGATCCTTGGGAGCAGAGTCTTCCAGCTTTAAGGATGAGCCGTCAGTGGGTGCTGGATACGACCAATGTTTTTTCTCGCATGCAGCGGCTGATTGGCGAGTCTGGTTCGCACATGTTCGCTGCGCCATCTTTGAATAGTCCTGTTGCCCTGAAACAATCCAGCCGCTGGCAGCGGGCCCTGCTAAAGCGGCTGAGACGCTGGGGATTGTATGACCCTTATTGCTGCTGACTTGCTAAACCATTAGCTCCCTCAGGAAAGTATTTTTTCTGGAAAAGCGCCTACAGCCTGCGAGCAAATTGGACAACTCTCTTGTCTACTAGTAAAAGGCTTGGATTAGCTGTGCGCGCATCGTTAAATTGATTTTTCAGGCGGGACAGAAATGCCGTTACCTTTGCCTTGTCTTGCACATAATCCTCTCTTTGATCTACTTATCGCCACTATTGGCCGTAATGAGGAGCTTGACCGCCTGTTTACATCACTTGAGGGACAGTCGTACAAAAACTTCCGGATACTTCTGGCAGATCAGAATCCTGCGGGGTATCTGGATGATATGCTTGCCCGCCATTCCGGCTTGCCCATTACTCGCATCATGCTGCCCCCGCAGGGAGTTTCAGTTGCCCGCAATGTCTTGCTGGAACAAGCCAAGGCAGACATCATCGTTTTTCCTGATGATGATTGCTGGTATGCGCCGGACACCCTTGAGCGCGTGTGCGAAATGTTTGCCGCCTATCCTTCTTGCGGAGCTTTGCTGGGAGTGTGGACGTCATCGCCCAATGTTTATGCCTCAGGAGTGGCCGAAGGGATCGTCAGCCGGGCGGGCTTGTTCCAACTTGCGGGAACATGCGTACAGTTCTACCGCAGAGAAGCAGTGACTGGCATCCGCTTTGATCCCCTGCTTGGGCCCGGGACCGGCTTGCCCTACGGGTGTGGCGGAGACACCCACTACCTTTTGTCTGCGCATGACCGCCCCGAGAGGCGCCG
>Ga0074193_1002078_pt1 | contig 20053 bp, 19 predicted proteins | sample EPASupsiteHSE605_FD_64523 | JGI IMG/M metagenome (GOLD analysis project Ga0074193, IMG submission 64523) | Bioremediated contaminated groundwater from EPA Superfund site, New Mexico - Sample HSE6-05 | ecosystem: Environmental > Aquatic > Deep subsurface > Groundwater > Contaminated ... | reverse complement strand
CTGTGATACTCATTCTTGCTCTCCCCCTTCCTTCGGCCGATCTTTTTTATCTTTATTTACCCAAGCCTGAGCAAGTTTAGCTGCCTTTTCCTTATCCTCAACCATTAATTCAGCCATTTTATTTAATTTCTTATCATCTGAGCTCATTAAATTAGCCATAATAGCAATATCTTCTTCAGATTCAAAAATCTTGGCCAAGGATTTTTGTGGGTTTTTCGCCAGAACAGTTTTCATAGCCTCGACCTGCTTAAGCCGTTTGGCTTCGGCTTCCGTTTCAGGGTTATCCGTCTTTTCTTCAGGCGCGTCACCTTCTCGCCCTCTAACAACCGAGTCCATTTCAGCCGGCCGATTGTAAACTATTTTTATATCGTCACGGTTAAACTTGGTTAACTCAAAATCTTTATTAAAGTACAGAGTGTTAGTTGGACAGACCTCCACACAAAGGTTGCAAAAAAGACAATATTGCAAATCAATTGTATAGCTCAGGAGCTTTTTCTTTTTAGAACCTTCCTCCTTCGCAGTATCAAAACTTAAAACATTGTTGGGGCACGTCTTTATGCATAAACCGCAGACAATACATTTAGGGAAATCGAAAGCCAGACATCCCCGGTAACGATCCTGCAAGAAAGGACGTTCTTCAGGATACTGTACGGTAATATCCTTTTCAAAAACATGTCCCAGAGTAATTCCCAGTCCTTTGAATAAACCTTTACCAAACATCTAAATCACCACCCCATCCCCTTGAAGAATAATATGCCTCCACCCGTAATGACTATATTTATGAGGGTTACCGGTATAAGTATCTTCCAGCTGAAAGACATTAGGTGGTCCATACGAATACGTGGGAAGGTCCACTTTAGCCACATAAAGACTAACATTACCAGATAGGTTTTTATAATAATCCATAGCCAGGACGGCAGCCATGGGCCTTGCCATCCACCCAGGAATAATGTTGAAGCGAGGGCTGAAACTGCGACCAAATTAGTATACTCAGCCAAAAAGAACAGTGCCCAGCGCATACCTGTATATTCTGTATAAGCACCGGCTGTCAGTTCCTGTTCAGCTTCGGGCATATCGAAAGGACCCCGGTTAAGTTCTGCAGTTGCTGCAATAAAATATGTCACAAAAGCAACAGGCTGCATGATTATAAACCAAAGCTTATGCTGTGCTGCAACAATATCAGACAGGTTCAGGGAACCAGCAATCATTACAATTCCTAATAAGGAAAAGGCCAGTGGAATTTCATAACTGACCATTTGGGCTACAGATCGCATAGCGCCCAGCAAAGACCATTTGTTATTAGATCCCCAGCCGGCCATCAATATGCAGATAGTAGAAAGGGAGCCGACAGATATAAAATAAAAAAGTCCTACATTTAAGTCTACAACTGCCATATCCTTACCCATAGGCAGTACGGCATACAATAAAACTGCAACTATTATAAAAAACATCGGTGCCGTCATAAAAATCAACTTGTCGGCTTTAGCCGGAATGATATCTTCTTTTGTCAAAAGTTTGAGAGTATCGGCAATGGTTTGAAAACAGCCAAAAGGTCCTAAACGATTAGGCCCCAAACGCAACTGCATAAATCCTGACACTTTGCGTTCCAGCCATATAAGCACAAGTACATTCAAGGTTATTATTATTACAATAGTTGTCCACTGAAGAATGAGAAGTATTAGATCGGCCCATAGTGCTGGAATACCAAGGCTTACCAGCCAGGATGTCAAAATATGGGCTATATTTAAGATCAAATTTTCCATATGCATCCGCTCCTAAATTTGATACTATCGGTCTGATTCACCAAGTACTGGGTCCAACGTAGCAATATTAGCTATAATGTCCTGCAGTTTACCGCCTCGCGAAATAATGGGCAGCACCATCAAATTTACAAAGGAAGGTGCTCTAACATGAACACGATAAGGTTTCTCCGTTCCATCACCAACCAGATAGAAACCTAATTCCCCTTTAGAAGACTCAATGCGGTGATAAACTTCTTTACCCTTTTCACCTTTGAGTACCTTGGAAACCTTGCCCCGTACTTCCCCTTCCGGCATTTGTTCTAATGCCTGGCGAATTATATTTCCACTCTGTTCGATTTCTTTTATTCTAACTACCAGGCGATCCATGCAATCACCGTGTTCTCCGACAGGGATTTCAAAATCGAAGCGCTCATATACTCCATACGGATCTGCCTTACGCACGTCATAAGCAATTCCGCTGGCCCTAAGATTAGGCCCTGTAACCCCATATGCCAGGGCAACATCTGGATTTAAAACTCCAATTCCTTTACAACGGGCCTGTAGGATTTCATTTCCGGTAATAAGTCCGTTGTATTCATCAATCATTCCTGGCATATCTTTAATAAAACTCTGAACTGCAGGGAAAAATTCCTCTGGCAGGTCGGAACTTAATCCCCCGACTCGCATATATGAAGCTAAAAGGCGCTGACCGCTGGTCATCTCGAACATATCCAATATTCGCTCTCTGTCCCGAAAGCAGTAAATCAATCCGGTAGTAGCACCAAGATCAATGGCCAAGCTCCCTACGAATACTAAATGAGATGCAATTCGGGAAAGCTCTGCCATTATAATACGAATATATTGTGCTCTTTCAGGCACTTCCACATCCATAAGCTTTTCAACTGCCTGAACATAACCCAGGGTAGGAAGATGTGTAGCCAGATAATCCAATCTTGAAGCATAGGGAATGAACTGAGTATAGGTCTTTATTTCAGCGATTTTCTCCACAGAACGGTGCACATAACCCAGGTGTACAATAGCATCCCTTACTATCTCGCCATCCATTACTGCTTCAACATGCAGACCACCATGGGTGCTGGGGTGCTGGGGGCCAATATTAATTGTATATAAATCTGTCTTTAACAAACTGCATTAACCCTCCCTTTTAAAATCCTTACGCAATGGATGTCCCTCAAAATCATCGGGCAATAAAACCCGAACCAAATTTGGGTGTCCGCTGAAACGGATGCCCATAAGATCATAAACTTCCCGCTCCTGCCAGTCAGCGGTAGGATATATGGGAACAAGTGTAGGTAACTCAGCTTTGCCGCGTAAAACCCTGGTTTTAACAGCCAATTTAAGCCCATTATCCGGAATAGCATATAGATGGTATATGATTTCGAATTCTTCACCATGATCCACAGCAGTCAGGTTAGATAGATAATTCATACCTAATTGCTCTTTCAGAGTCTGCATTAACGATAGAAGACTATCGGGATTAGCCGTAATATATATGAAAAAGGGGTCATTTGCGATTTCATATTTGTCTTCCAATATTGCCCGCACGTTATTTAATGCTTTATCTCTATCAGTGTTGTTTGCCATAATCGGTTCCTCCTTCAGCATTAATAGCGGCCCTGTTCCACTTTCTTCTTTAGCTCCAGCATCCCATGAAACAGTGCTTCTGGACGCGGCGGGCAGCCAGGCACAAAGACATCTACCTTGAACATGCAATCTGATCCGGGTAAAACGCTGTATCCATCACGGAACGGGCCTCCGCTGGTTGCGCAATTACCCATGGCTAATACCCATTTTGGAGATGGCATTTGCTCATATACTCGTTTTATCACCGGGGCCATCTTCAAGGTAATAGGACCTGCTATTAGAAGGAGATCTGCCTGACGGGGAGATGCTCTAAATACCTCATATCCATATCTAGCTATATCAAAGCGCGCTGCGCCTGCAGCCATTAGTTCGATGGGGCAGCAGTTGCATCCATAGGACAGGGGCCACAAAGAGCGGGCCCGCCCCCAGTTCCATATCTTTTCAAAGGTGGTAACAATAATATTATGTTTGGCCAGCTGATCAACATCTTCTAATTTTTCTGGTGTCGCAGTTGTGTTTAGTACCATTCTAAAGCACCTTCTTTCCAGGCATACCACAGTCCTAGGGTTAGTATGAAGATAAAAACAAGCATCTCACTGAAGGCAAATAGTCCCAGGCTCTTAAATTTAACCGCCCAGGGGAATAAGAAAATGGTCTCCACGTCGAATGCTAAAAATACCAGGGCATAAAGGAAGAAATTAACCCGAAACTGCATCCAACTAGGTCCCTTGGTATCCACCCCGCACTCATACGTAAGCATTTTTTCTTCGCTTGAAGCACCGGGTTTAGCGCGGAAAAGCCAGGCACCTGACATAGCAGCAACAGGGAAAACCAAGGTAAGTAGAATGAAAACTCCTATGGCAGCATAATCCGACAAATTGATTCAACCTCCTATCTTAATATTATTTTTGTAGACATAGGTTTTAAGTTAGTTCATGTATAATAAATCCCTTAGCTTTGGCTTGTGTACCATCCAGCGTTAATAAAGCTTTTCATCAGTGTTTGCATTATTCCCGGCAGATATGCCATTAGCTAGGTTGATATAAAAATAATTTTTTAAAAGTGCACTTATTCACATGTTGAATACCGCAACGATATATTATGCAATACTTGTGCCAACTTCGGTTCAGTTACTTGAAATCATATGAAACGTCCCTAAATAGGGACGTTTTAAATATTTTTTTATATAAAGGTTTTTTAACAGAACACAAGAACCGTATAAAATTTGATACCCTTTTGTGTAAATATTGTTACCTTTCAGGCATAAACCTCTTGCGTTGATGATGTTGGTTTAAACAAACTCTATGCCGAGGTGGATTGCCTGATAACCCGCCTCGGCATAGTTGAATTAAATATCTACCCTTAGTACTGATTCTCTTAAATTTTAGGAACTGAAAAGCTGGGGTTATTTAATTTGCCCGTCAACCCTCTCTGGGGCTTAACATTTAAATTCAAACTGTTTTTCAGATCGTAAGCAGGTGAATATCTGAGCAGGGCCGTTGCTAATTCAATGGTTCCAATTACCCCGCATATAGCACCCAGCCAACCAGTAATTAACCCACTGCCCGAAAGTGAAAAGAGACATAGACAAATAATAAACCGGACTCTAACCTCATTTTTGCTTAACATATTATCACTCTCTTTCAATAATTGATTATAATCGACAACATTAGACACTTGCAACGGTGGAGATGATTTTTTATTTAATTCTATAATTTCATCTCCTTTCCTAGGTTTAGGCTTCAATCAATAGATCTCTTTGATTAGATAATAGTGAATGTTTTAACAATATATAAAGCAATATGTGTGCCAACTTCCTAATCCAAGAATATTTTTTTGTAAAAACACAGTGAAACGCCCCCAATTGGGGGCGTTTCAAGTCGAGCTTGTTTTATTTGATTAGACATTAGTCTTTTAACTTGTCTCAAAGTTGTAACGTTTTAATGAGAAAATGCATAACAGGTTACACCCTTGATACAATACAATTCTGCTGCTTAGTTAACAATATTATAATTTTTCATCTTTCTATATAAAGTGTTACGCGATATACCAAGCTCAACAGAAGCCTTAGTGACATTCCCGCCATACTTATCCAAGGCCTTCATTATCCTTTCCTTCTCCTTTTCGATCGCATGTAGTTTACGTGCATTGCGATTCGATGAAGATCTGGCGGTGCCAAAGGTACCGTCGGAAACCCATTCCCATCTATCCCGTGAATGGCCGATTGCTTCATTCACCACTTCCCGCGGGAGGCATTCTATTGTTATATGGCCATCTTCAGCCAGCAAAAGAATCCTTTCTACCACATTTTGCAATTCACGGATATTACCCGGCCAATCGTAAGCCTCTAAAGACTTGATCACTGCAGGGTCAACCTCAGTAATGTGCCTATTGAATTTAGGTGACATCTCATTTAGGAAATGATCAAAAAGCATACTAATATCTTCGTGCCTTTCCCTTAGCGAAGGTATAGAAATTTGTACTACGTTAAGCCGATAGTAAAGGTCAGCACGAAATCTTCCCTGTTCTACCAGATCAAGCAAGTCCTGGTTGGTGGCAGCTATTATTCTAACATCCACATTAATTTGGCTGTCGCCGCCTACCCTTAAAATAGCCTTCTCTTGTATAGCCCGCAAAAGCATGGCCTGCTGCTCTAAAGGCATATCCCCAATCTCGTCCAAAAATAGCGTTCCTTTATTGGCGAGTTCAAATTTACCTGGTCTCCCTCCACGTTTGGCTCCAGTAAAGGCCCCTTCCACATAGCCAAACAACTCGCTGCCTACTAATTCCCTGGGCAGAGCAGCACAATTTATAGCTACGAAAGGCCCGTTTTTACGCGCACTGCCATTATGAATAGCCTGGGCAAAAACTTCTTTGCCGGTCCCGCTGGCGGCCTGCAAGAGTACCGTAGAATTATTGGCTCCCGCCATCATAGCCAGCTTGATTGACTTCTTCAATTGCCGGTCTTTTCCAATTATCGAATCAAAGGTAAAACTCGCCTGAGCACCTGTGAAACTGTTAACTAATTGTTGAACATGAGCTATAGGTCTCAGTATAATAGTAGCACCACTAACCTGCTTATTCTCATCAAATATAGGTTTTCCTGTAGCACTAGCGTGTATCTTGCCCCGTCTGCCATCCAGTAAAATTTCTCTATCGTAAAAGGGCTCTCCAGTCTCTAAAAGGTTCATTGTCTTAGGCGCCTTGCCGCTAAATAGATCCACTACATGGACACCTATAAGGGCTTCGTCTGAATAACCAATGATTTGTTGGGCAGCCGGGTTAAATTGTGATACCCTGGCCTCCAGGTCCAGAACAATAACTCCGTCTGACATCGTATCGAAGACATTTGTCAGTTCGATATGCATATTCCTTAAAGCCTGCTGCTCAATGTGCAGTTCCTTTTCCTTGTATAAGTGACAGTTTTGAGCCTTATTTAAGCCGTTAAATACCGCCACCGCCATTTGATAGCAGGAGTTATAGCCGCAGGCAGCACAATTCCTAAAGTCCTTTTCTTCGACTTTGTGCATATCAACATATATAGTTTTTAATTCCCTATCATTAGGTATTCTTAGAGAAACCCGAGAAGAAAAATCACTATAATTGTGATATCCAAAATCGCATTTTTTCGTTACATCTGTTAAAAACTCTTCTAGTTGTTTATTAACTTGCTCGTCTTTTATTGCCTGTTCCGACCGGGTGGCCACAGCATATTCTATTTCATCAATAGATTTATTGATGCATCCAACTCCCATATTGCATCCCTTTTCACAGCTTAAAACATCCACTATTAGCGGGAGGTGGGCACTGCCCTTTTTAATTGATCTCTCCAGCTTCCTTAAATAACTGTTAAATACGATGGGACCTTCTATCCTGGCAATTGAACTGGCTGGAGTATCTGGATAGTGATATAAATAAGATTCCTTTAATCCACCAGGAGTAGAAAAGTTAGTGGCAATTCCTGCCGGAGTCACGTTATCAAACTGCCCATCTTCCAATAAGGCCAGGTCTATATTGTTGTCACGCAAGATTTTAACCAGTGACTGATAGGTTACATTATATTTAATGATCTGGCTGTCCTGGAATTCTCTCCGCTTGGCCAGACAGGGAGAAATAAAGGCCAGCTCAGCATCCGGATGCAATGATTTTACGTAAACGGCCAGATTGTAAACCGGGCTGCCTACAGGGGCCAGGTGATCGATCAACTGGGGATGATTCAGCTGAATATATTTAACCACTGAAGGGCACGGAGTAGCGATTAAAGGATGTTTTACACTTCCGTTCTGAATGGCCTCGTGATAGCATGCTACAGTAATCTCTGCACCCAACGATACATCGTAAACACTCTTAATTCCCAGTTCCTTTAAAGCTGAAATTAATCTTTTCAGATCGAAATTGCTCTGAGCCGAAGGTGCTATAAGGGCTACTATTTCTTGCTTGGGCAGATCATCAACGAACTGAGTCGAGTCATCAATGGCATACCGAGCACTTTTTTCAGTTATTCCCCCATGACTTTTTAGACAAGCCTCTACGCAACGGCCGCAGCCGATGCATAAATTATTATTAAATTTAACCACATCACCGCTGCCGTCACTGCATATTTTAACCGGACAAACCGCTATGCACTGATGACAATTAGTACAGTTCTCTTCTCTTATACCTATTACTTGAATAAAGTCTGCCATATTGCCACCGCCTTTGCTTGTTAATCATGATATTTATGACTTTTTGCATAAAATTCATCTTATAATGTACCAAATTAATACGCACAGAGTTTGTTCAATTATTCACCAACCCGATTATATAATACAAACCGATCTTAAGATACTGTAAATATAAGTATTTATGGTTATTGACGCCAGTTTTAACTTCTTGCATACATTACCATACCTATTATAGTCCTCATTGGGTGATGGATCCGGCATAAACATTCATGTCCTTAGAAATTAGTGACATTAATACTAGGATATCATTAGTTTTCAGATTCTTACCACCATATGTTATAATATGGTTAGTTTTGGTAGGGGAGTCTTTTAATTCATGTTAAGGCACCACATTATTCAATACTTATTAGGTAATTCAAGAGACTTTGACTTGCAGTACAGAGTTTTTAATTTTTACTGTCTGCTGGGATTAGTAGTATCTCTCCTCGCTGCCGTGAGCGCTTACTACCTGGATCTGGTAAATGTGATCATTTACTTTCTGCTGATTTTTTCAGTTTTTGTTCTGTTCTGCTGGTACCTATCTCGTTTTCGCCATCTATTTGGTCTCAGCACCTTTTTAGCTATTTCGGTATTAGTCTTCGGTATTACGCCCGGTCTTTGGATTCTTAATTCCGGATCAACCGGGGGCTCCCAATACTTTTTTATTTTCTGGGGAATTCTTATCTGCTCCATTTATAATGGTTGGGCAAGATATACATGGCTTGTAACATTGTTTACAGTAATCACTGCGCTTATGTATATTGAGTACTACCATCCTGCCATGATAGTCACCTATACCAGCAGATCAACCCGATATTTTGATGTTTACACTTCAAATATCGTAGCGACACTGTCAATAACAATGATCTTTATTATTTATACTAACAACTATCGCCGCGAACACGAGCATGTTAAAAAATACGCCGAGCGCCTGGAAAAAATGGCTTTAACCGATGGCCTTACAGGTCTGTTCAATCACAATCACCTACATAACTGTCTAAAATATGAGATTTACAAAGCCGAACGTTACAAACGCAGTTTAAGCCTCATTATGATCGACACCGATTACTTTAAAAAGGTAAACGACACCTATGGTCATCCTACCGGCAACCTCGTATTATCACAGTTTGTAAATATTCTGCGTTCAAACACTCGTACTTCTGATATTATCGGTCGATACGGCGGGGATGAATTTCTTATAGTATGCCCTGAAACTGATCTGGATGGGACCATATCAATCACTGAAAAGCTGCGTACCATTGTCGAAGCTGCCTCATTCGGCAGCTCCGGGCAAATTCGGATGACTATTAGCTGCGGAGTTACCACCTGGAATGGGCAAACCCTCAGTCAGATTATTGAAGCAGTTGATCAGGCTTTGTATGCAGCTAAAAAAGCTGGCCGCAACCGGGTAGAAATATACGCATGTAAAACTTCCTAATATCTCGCATACGGGGACGGTTGAGTACCCAAGTTCGCTCTCGGCTTTAGAAACACTTCTTAATCTGTTTCCTTGGGAATTCCGCTCTCACATGGCACGCTTAGATTGCATTTGGCGCAGCCATATCGGCCGGAAAATTTGGGGCGAATCTCTCTGTCGATATAATCGCTGCAGTTCTGGTTATCCTTGCCCATTTCGCTGATTGCTTGGGGCGGGCACTTCTTAATGCAAGCTCCACATTTGCCTCGCATAAGATAAGGGCAATATTCGTAATATTGCGTATAACTAAATCATTGCTTTATTATTTAGACCCGTAAGAACATTTTTTTGGTCGTTACAATATTCCCAGCCAAACTTCATTACCATTTAAATTGATCGGTTACTTTGGGTGAACATAATGATAGATCACTCCCAATCTGATCAGACCCTTAAATAAAAAACCCTTAGATTATAAAAGTGAAAAAAGACACCGTTGAAAAGTATTTTCACGGTGTCTTGAATAGCGAGAGCAAGTATAACCCAGGCAAATGAGATTTTAAATAATAATTCCAGACCAGTTTTTAATCTCGCCCATTTTTATGTAGTTTTATTTCATGAATAATAATAACACGACAAGTGCTATTCCGATTCCATAGGCAATATCATCCCAAGGAATTTTCTTGATCATTTCGACACCCCCAACCCTGATTCTTTAAATTATGATAACATAAAGGTTCGGGAATAGCCTCGACCATTTATTTCCCTAGCTTGTAAGATTCTCTAAAGCTGCAGTGATGGATCTGGCTCTGGGAGCCCCTTTGAAACCCATTACCTCTTAACCGTCAAATATATAAAAGAACCTTTAGCACCTTTGTTTAGATCAATATTTGTGGGCAGTGATTTCCAGCCAGAGGGTAACGAGTACTGCTCACCGTAATATCCGCTTATTTCCCTAATAGGTGGTTCGTTTGCTGATGTTGCGTAGTGGAAATTGAGATAGATCGTTGCGCCGCCTGCGCCTTTATTCAGGTCGACTGGTAACATTTTGTAATTATAACCGTTAGGTCCATCTAATGATAATCTAACATAAGCGATGGCTTTAGATTTGTCAGTTCCCAGCAGATAAGCTATATAAATAAAATCTCCCCCGGCACCGTGATTGGCATCAAGTTCTTCTGAATCTTTTCCTGTTCCTGGATTTATTCTGACAACCTTGTAATTAGATGGAATTTTGGCCAATGCCTTATCTTTGTCCTTATCAGCTACAACAATAATATCTGTTATAAACGGCTTTACTACAACAACTGGATCTTCTTTATAAAGATATTTCCCCAGCAGGGTTTCATAAGTTACAACATACTTATTAAATTCTGTCTTTAATGCATCGGCAGTTTCTCCATCAGTTAATTCCCATATAGGTACCATTGAGTTTTGAAAGTTGGAAACTTGACATATGTCAGGCTTATTATCCAAACTCTTAACCCAGGTGGCATACTGTTCAGTGAGTTTCTCAATCTTATTACCTGTTATACCGTCACCACCTAATGCTGTAAACTGCAATTCGGAGTTACTGATTAACTCTTTGGCCTGCTTTTTAGTTTCAGCATCAGCATCTGCGCTTCCTCCGCCATATGAAGCATTTACCCCTACGGCAATCTGCTCTTTAGTTAACTTTGCAGTATTATTAAATTTAAGGCTTAACTCTATCCTTCCACCCAAAGAACAGCGTGTAATCAGATGGGTTCCATATGTGTCAAATATATATTCCGGGTCCTTAGTTTCAAGATCCTTTAAAAACTGATCTGCCAGGAGCTCCTTTAATTGTTCATTGGTGCACTGAAGATATTTTTCACTAATTGGATGCAATTCCATATGCTTAATCAGAACTGACTCTTTATGCATATCTTCATAATTACCATATTCCGCTTTTACGCCTCCGCTATATAAAACGCCTTTATATTTAACATTGGCATCTGCATTAAAATCTTTATAAAAATCAGTAGCATTAGATGAGACATAATCTTTGATCACTGTTCTTCCTACGTCACTTGTGCGTTCATAATTAGTTTCTTCAAGCTTTGCCTGGTCAAGTATAGGCGCCCTGGTATTTATATATTGAGAATCTATATATCCCTGTCCCTCTTTAAGCACATGATAACCATAACAAAGATAATCAGTAATCGTCCCGCCAAGTGGGAGGGCAAGTGTGAGGTAGTGGTTTACCAGATCGTTGGTTATCTTATGAGAATCTGCTCTGGTTATATTTTCTAATGGCTGAAGCTGATTATTTTGGTTGCCTATGATAATATTGTTAGCATTCAGATATGTAACAGCTTCTACTGCCCAGGGGCTGATCTTATCACCATCGGAAAAGCTCAAGTCGTGTTTCACCCGGGTATCTATGTTCGGATCAAGGATTTTAAGTGTTCTATACAGCATCACCGCTTTTTCCTGGATGGTAAGCTTTTCTTGAGGATTGAATTTTCCATTCCCCACCCCACAAACAATACCTAACTTATATGCTTTCAGCACCGCTGGATTAATTGTATCCGTAAATGGATTATGGGCCGAAATTACAGTTGAATCTGACGGTGACCCTGGTGATTTCTCGGTCTCATACAAATGTACTGCAACTTCACAGAACTCTTCCCTGGTCATATGTTTTTGAATGTCGCCCAATAAATGATCGGGTATAAAATCGTAGTGTATTTCTTTTTCTATCTGTTTTGATGTGACATCACTTGGATTAGTATCCTCAGCAAATACAATAGACGCTGAGGAGGTCAGTAATATGCTGCATATGAATATAATTGTAATAAATGTTGATATTCGTTTCTTCACTCTTACCTCCTAATGGTCAATTCAACATTAATATTTGGCGTAATTATATTCGTAACAAGAATCACCTCTTCCCCATTTTACGAATAGAATCGAATGCCGAACTTCATAATCCTTTCAGGACAATTTTTCTTGTTATTCTACATTTTACCATTTGCAGCCGCCTATTTACAGTTTTCATTATTTGGCCTTGCCACCGCTAAAGCCCCTAAACGCAAAAAAGACCCTTTCGGGTCTCAGACCGTCGATATTGGAAGACCGAGCAAAAAAGTTCACCCAAGGGTACTACTGAGGTACCGCTTGCGGTACGAATAATGTTGCAAGAGCAAGGCATTAATGAAAGCCAGGGATTGAGGCGGCTTAAGGTCTGGGTACACACCCCTGCAGGGGAATGTCCCCGTAACAAGTACGTTGATTGAACTGGCTTTCGTTAATAACGCAGCTATTGGGCTTTTTTGACGGTCTACTCGCATTAACTATTTATTTTTTTGCCGAGTGATCCCTGCCAGTGTAGTAATTATACCAAGCAGAGGTTTGATATAAATCCCAATTGGCAGGAGGTACATATAAGGTGTCTAGTTCATCTTCTTCGTTATAAGCCTTAAGCATCGAGTACGCTTTGACCCATATACATTTCTTTTCATTAGGATAGACTTCACACCAACCATTATAACTCCCGCCACAAGCACCGTTACGTTGATTCTTCGGGCATTGAGACATTGGACAGAGATACGCAATATCCAGTAGTGCACAATCGCCACAGTCTTTACAGCCGTTTCCAATTAATTTAATTATGTGCTCAATTGTGTGTTTTCTTGGGTCTTTAACACCGTTGTATATACGACTCATTAGAGGAAATAATTTTTTATCAGGAGTAAAAAGTATATGGTGGATGAAACGCATCAGGCGATAATTAAGTCCCACTGGAGAATCAGCCGGCAGTGTGGTGCGATTAACTGGTCTATTAGTATTAAGGCCAGTATTCGGATCTTTTTCAAAATAATAAAATCCATTGGGCTGTGGATAATCGAATTCAGATATAAAATTCATCCAGTCGGCGCTAAGTTCTTCACCTTTATCAATAATATATTTAACTTGTTCATATTTGATATTGTGGCCTCCCAGATGAACTCCATCAAAACCCATGCCTTTCATAAAAGCATACATTTTGGCAGCACGCAATAAACGCGCACTGACACCTTTATCCTGAGAAGTCCTTTCTTGATCAAGTTCTCCTAACAGCTTGTCGGAAACTACACATCCTGGCAGCTGGTTTGAATTCATTATTTTGCCTGCACCAAACGGAAGAATATAGATATTACCGATTACGGGTATATTAGTGCTGCAATGCTTAATAAACTGCAAAACCTCGTGGAATTTACGAGCATCAAAACCCAATTGAGTTACGATAAAATTAGCTCCATTGTTTATCTTTTTTTTAACCTTATAATATTGAACTAAAAGTTCGGCTTCAGTAGCCTTAAAGGGCGAAACAACACCACCCGCAAAGAAATCGCTGGGCTGATGATAAGCTATCCCTTTTGATTCATGGATTTCCAATCCTTTATTCATATTAGCAATCAGATCTAAAACATGAACAGAGTCCAGATCGAAAACAGGTTTCGGCCGACCTTTAAAACCGTTATTAGGGTAATCACCGGTCATTACCAAAAGGTTTCTGATGCCAGCCCTATCCATTGCATAAAGCTCCGATTCTATTTGGTTACGATTTTTGTCCTTACAAGTAAAATGAACCAGCGGTTCCATACCCAGCTTTAGAACTTCCACCCCGAAGTAAGTAGCCGATAATGCCGGCTTCCCACCTGGATTATCTGTAAAGGTAAGGGCATGAATTCTGCCATCTTTTGCAGCCTGTTGTGCTGAAATGATAGCATCTTCTTGCAGTTTTTCATGTGCTCCACGGCCTGGAACCAATTCCCATGTTACAGAAAATATGTTTTTATCGAGCAATGATTCCTTGAACTTATTATTGATTTGCTTCTCCTCCCCTAAAGCCAGCATCCGGTATAACCCGGTACGGTAATTAGCCGTCCCATACCCTAATAAAATCCGTCATTATGTAATACATAAATTATAACATAATTCGCATATTGCCTTGAATCAAGTGAATCAAGGCAACGTTTCTCTTGGTCTGTCCCCCTTGATCTGGAAATCGAAAAAGGACCGTAAAAACGGCCCTATCAAAGCGATCATTCGCATTAAATTTGGTGGAGGCGGGAGGATCTACCCCAGTTTAAAATTAGCCACCGCCTATTGGATCGGAATCGCTATAAACCCCTGGTGCTGTGCAATTATCGCCGTCCTTTTCTGGACATTGGCCATTTTGATTATTTTGATTGTTTTGAACTGAATCTTTTTTAAACATTTTTTTATTATCAGACATAATGCTGCCTCCTTTAAAATTATTTTTGAAATTCGTTAATAGTATTATTAATATTAATGTTTTCTATACTAAAATAAAGATCATATAAATTTTGCAGTTTGTCACCATTCAATACTAACTGTACCTAATCCCCGAAAATGCAAAGGACTGATATACGGTGCCAAAAGGCAATTACTTGCTGGAAATTTGGTGGATTCGATGCAACTCACTACTATTCTCAGGAGTTACTCTGATAAATTCGATAACTATTTTTTCCTGTATCTTTTATCTCATACATAGCTTTGTCGGCTTTCCTTAAAAGGGTGTCAAGCGTGTTCCCATCCCGGGGATAGATACTGAAACCTACGCTGGCTTTAATTTGCATGACTATGTTGTTATACTCAATACTTTTTTCAAAGGCTTGGAAAATCTTTCTGCCGATCAACTCCAGTTTCTCATTATCACCAATAGAAGGAAACAGAATCACGTACTCGTCTCCCCCATATCTCGCAATAATATCTGATTCACGTAAGACAGCTTTAAGCCTGTCGCCGACTTCACGAAGAAATACATCTCCGATATCATGTCCATAAGTATCGTTTATCAGCTTAAAATCATCTAAGTCTAAATAAGCTACTGCCAGGGCAGAGCCCGACATTTGGGCATGAGCTAATTCCTCTGAAAACAAACTCTGGAAATAAACTCTATTTATCAATCCCGTCAAAACATCATGAGTTGCTACTTGCCTTATTCTTTCCTCTTCAAGCTTTCTTTTAGTTATGTTATATATTTGCAATATCCAGCCCAGAGGTATGCTGCCGGAATTCGTCAATTGCTTTAATGAAACCTCATAGTACTTCACGCCTTCATTGCTGTCAATAATCACTTCTTCGATTCTGTTTATTTGCTCCCTATATATCTGGATCAACCTGGGAAATGCACCTAATAAGTTGTCAACCATAAGGCCAACCGGCTGTTGTAAGGTAATACCCAACATATTTTGAGCAGCAGGATTGACCTCCAAAACTCGGCCTTTATTGTCAAACAAAACCATCCCGGTACTCATCTCCTGGATGATTATTGAATGTGCAATTGGAACTATGTCAAATAAACGATATCGGAAAATTCCCCAGGAGATTATCAGACCGGCGAAGCCAATTACCAATGGTGTGGGGTCAATTTTGGAAGAAACCAGCCCTGTTACATATAAGGCCACCGAGCAGGCTGGAATTAAAAGCCCCATAAAAACAGCTATCATTTGCTCCTTATATAGATGTGTCTTTTTGCTTAGTTCTTTTGCAAGTACTAACAAGGTAACTATAGTTAAGGAGAAATTGTAGACTGTAAAGACCCAGAAAAGTGGGCCGTAGGTTTTACCTATTACAGGGGTTAAACCGTTCAGGTCCAAGTAGACATTTTGCCTCAGCAAACCATGAAGATCATTAGTCCAGAGCAATATATTGACGGCTATTGGCACAAACAGCAGAGCTATTGGCAGCCAGCGCAGCTTAAGCCAGCGATCACGCCCTGTAACCTGCAGTGCCAAATAAAAGTAGGTCACAGGAGTCAAATAAATGGGAATATACTGGATATTAGCCCATATTATCTTGGTTGGTAAATCAACAGCAGCTATTTCCAAGGCTTGGGCAGCTATCCAAACGGTTACCAGAATTAACGTCAATAAAAAGTAAGGGACACCCCTAGCAGAGCGTCTCTTCCAAGAAAATCTGATTAGTACTATCATCATGATCACAAGAATAAATGATAGCAATGTGTATGGAACATATTGGTATTGAATATTCTAACCCTTCCATCTGCCTGATTCTTCTAGGTTATTATCATAAATTTTGGCATTTTCGTCAATAATGTTTAATTTATAGGGATCGGCGCGACGCCTTTTTCCCGCGAGTTTATGGGCAATCAATTATTTAAACAACGATTTAATCCATATTATATCTTCGTTACCTTTACTCTTTTCAAATTCCATCACTTTAATGTTTATTCAATTATATTTATTATCCGAATTTCTAATTTATTCACTAAGTTAAGTTACTAGCAAAAAATTAACGGAATTTCACAGTTCGTTCACAATTAAGTGCTACAGTTATAGAACCGTAATATTTGGTATTTGGGTTCAACGCTATAAAAACTATTAGAAAAAGGAGGAAACGAAAATGATGCGTGGTTTTTACGGGCCGGGCAGTGACTTCTTAGCGCGAGGTGATTTCTGGTGGATGGGATTAGGTTCAATGATTGTACATTTTATTTTCTGGATTGCTATCATCTATTTAGTAGTTAAGTTCGTTAACAAATATTTTAATAGAGTAGATGAAACCAAAATAAAGGAAAATACAGCCATGTCCATCCTCCGCGAAAGATATGCCAGGGGAGAAATTGATTCCGAAGAGTTTAAACAGAAAAAAGCAGATCTCGAATAATTATAATAGCTCTCCGAGTAAATAAAGCCAGACCGAGCAAAAAAGTTTACCCAAGGGTACTACTGATGTACCGCTTGCGGTACGAATAATGTTGCAAGAGCAAGGCATTAATGAAAGCCAGTGATTGAGGCGGTATAAGGTATGGCGACACACCCCCTTTGGGGGAATGTCCCCGTATGAAGTACGTTGATTGAACTGGCTTTCGTTAATAACGCAGCTATTGGGCTTTTTTGACGGTCTGAAGGGAGAGCTAACATAGCTCTCCCTTCAGACCCTAATACTGTTTCTGGCCATAAATTGGATTTCATTTTTCTCATCTCCTCATTTTCTCATCCACAATTATGATACCCAGTATATGCCTATACTTTCCATATCAATTATTTGTTGACAAACTATATTTTTTTATTCTAAGATTCCAGATAAAGGAATACACATGCAATTATACCGTACTATAATTCCAAGAACATAACAAGGTACTAAGAAGGAGGAGTAGTAATGGATTTTAACCTATCCGAGGAGCAAGAACTTATTCAGGCAAACATGAGAGAATTTTGTGCCGAATATGTAGATCCCATTGCCGTCGAAATTGATGAAAGCAGCCGCTGGCCGGCGGAGGTTTTTGCCAAGCTCGGGGAGATGGGTTGGATGGGAATGACTTTTCCCACCGAGTATGGCGGAGCAGGGCTTGATTACGTAACCTATGCTATTGTCGCAGAAGAATTATCACGTTCCTCTGCGGCCGTATGTTTGGATTTTTGCTGTCATATCCTGGGCAGCTTAGTTATCAATAACTACGGTAATGAACAGCAAAAACAAAAATACCTGGTTCCTTTGAGCGAAGGACAGCGATTCGGCTGTTTTGCCATAACTGAACCCGGAGCCGGTACGGATGTAGGTGCGCTTACTACAACGGCGGTTTTAGATGGCGATTCCTATGTTCTAAACGGGGTTAAAACCTTCATCACCAACGGGCCGACAGCAGATACATTTGTTATCTTGGCTTATACCGATAAATCTAAAGGTGCTAAAGGCATGAGTACTTTTATTGTTACCAAAGATAGTCCGGGATTTAGAGTCGGTGACCATTTTAAGAAAATGGGCCTTAGAGCCTCCCAGACCTCCGAACTCATATTAAAAGATTGCCGGATACCCAGAGAAAACCTCCTGGGTGGAGAAGGCAATGGTTTGAGGATTGCTATGGCGTCCCTGGATCATGGCCGCATTGGTATTGCTTCCCAAGCAATTGGTATTGCCCAGGCAGCTCTAGACGAATCAATCAGCTATTCTAAGCAAAGAATTCAGTTTGGTAAGCCTATTTCCAAGAACCAGGCCATTCAGTGGATGATAGCCGATATGGAAACTAATATCGCAGCGGCCAGGTTCCTAACCCACTATGCTGCTTCACTAAGAGACCAGGGTAAACCATTCGGCAAAGAAGCCGCTATGGCTAAATTATTTGCCTCCGAAATGGCTAACAAATGTGCTTCCAAAGCGGTTCAGGTTCATGGTGGTTACGGTTATATGAGAGGAATTAAAGTGGAACGTTTATTGCGCGATGTTAAGATCACTGAGATTTATGAAGGTACGTCAGAAGCCATGCGCATGACCATAGCAGGTGCTGCATTGAGATAGTTTATTATCCCGACTCTTGTCTTTTAAATTTTAAATGTACTCTTATATGGGGACTTGACCTTACTGCGCAGCAGCCGGTCCGTCCCCATATCATTTCGCCTCATTTTTCTATGATTAATTAGGCTATTAATCGGATATCCTAAAATTAGGAGGCGATTCTATTGAATAACAACGGGTCTAAAAAACATCCTATCCGCTTTCAAAAACCAGAGCAACTGCAAAGCTACCTGGAAAAAGCAGGTAATAATGAGTTTAGCTTTCGTGCCATTCCGATTTCCGGGGAACCGGAAACCTTTCATTATAGCAGTAGTGAGAATATAGTTAGGGAAACTGATGGGAGGTCATTTGACAGCCTGGATGATTTCATTTGCTACGCCTTTCAATGTGATGCTACAGGTTACGCCCGCACGGAATATGTTGAGTTTGAAGTTTTAAACTGAACACTATTCTAATTAATTTTGCCGCAACTATTTTTGCTAAGAGATATATACAAAAACAAGCGGGGACAAGTAAAAACGGTCCCCGCTTGTTTCTTATATTCACTAGGATTCTATTATCCATATATGAACTTCAGATTACTTCATCTCTTCAAACCTGTTAACCACGATACCATTGACTTCCTTTTTTCCAAGGAACATTTCGAGAGGTCTGACCCAGATACCATAGTCACCATACAGCGCCTGATAAACTACTAGAGGCTCCATGGTTTCAGAGTGTTTGGCCAGATGCAGAACCAGGTATTCATTGCCTTTGAAATGACGGTACTTCGACCCGATCTTAATAACACGTTGATTCATTACTTTTCTCCCTGCCTCTTTAAACGAAAAATGCCCTCACGGTTGTTTTGATATTAATCCATATAATTAATGAAAATTATATGTTTGTCTCTTTACATTCAGTGACGGCCTACCCCAAGGTTAGTTGAAGGAAGAATTTCTACTTTCTCAATTTTAATTTCCTCTTGCGCTGACTCAACTTTGAAATCTATTTTATCACCAGAAAGAAAGTACTTTATGGTAATTTGATTCCCGTCATTCTCCCAGATTCCACCAGTCCAAAGAAAGTCCGGATCAACCTGCCCATTTATTAATCTAGTTATTTTAATATCATCTCGAGACATTTTTCCGGAAAAATTAGATGAAAAAGTAATAACAATATCAACAATAGGGAGTTTGTGAACTAATACTTCTTCTTTCGTGACAAAGTGGTAACCAATTAGTCGGTCATTTGCATCAAATAGCTGTACCGCAACATTACCTTGTTCAAAATCAGCCGCAACATTGCCACATCCAGCA
>Ga0074193_1002076_pt1 | contig 20077 bp, 20 predicted proteins | sample EPASupsiteHSE605_FD_64523 | JGI IMG/M metagenome (GOLD analysis project Ga0074193, IMG submission 64523) | Bioremediated contaminated groundwater from EPA Superfund site, New Mexico - Sample HSE6-05 | ecosystem: Environmental > Aquatic > Deep subsurface > Groundwater > Contaminated ... | reverse complement strand
CCTGTTTAATCCTTTGCCCGCCTTGAGATAATTCCAGATAGAGGATATCACCAGTATTGTTTTGACCGTAGTCAGTCATTCCAATCAAAGCTTCTTCCCCATCAACCTTTATCCAATAATCGTTGGTATCATAGAACAGATTCTCGGGTATAACGAAATTTTTAACCTGCATAGCGTTTCCTCCTAATCAATACTGGCAATTCTACTGAACTTATAGAATCCGGGCCAATAAATCTTCGTTCCACTCTTGTCCAATGAGGTTATTATTTAGCCTGTCTTCCATTAACTGCTTACCAAAAATATTGAAATCCTCTATTCTGCCATCCCGTACCAGGACTACAGCACTGCTATTGAGGCCGACTTTTCTTTCCATTAACATAACGCCTTCGGAAATTTTAATCTTTCTGTTATAATACCTGCGTCCTGGCATTTCTAACCATTCGTTACAGGTTAACTTCTTATGAATATCTCTTGTTTTATCCACTAATTCCTGATCAGGCAGCCTAGGGTCTAACTCTCCCCATTGCATTGTAAATCCATCTATAAGCTTAGATGACAAATCTTCAAATGTTACTGAATAATTTATCCAGTCCTTTAGCGTTGTCATATTTGATTGCATTGCCAGTCGTAAATGCTCACGAAATTTAGGATAAGGAACCCTCAGGATTTTGCTCATAATTGAAAAATCAAAATCTAATAATATGTTGCCTACATAAGCTGTACAATCCCCAACATCCCCGCAAGCATTTCCGGAGCATTTTTTCCCGGCGGCAGCTATATCTGCGGGATTCTTGAGCTCAGCCGGAACACCGAATTGTCTATATGCTGAAATTGCCGGCTGTAGAAACTTTTCATAATATCTGTTTCTCCGCAGCGGCAGTTTTGGATTATCACGTTTAAGCACCAGCTGAAAAAATACCTGCCGGGAATCCAGATATACTACGCCGCCTCCGGTCTCACGGCGGAATATAGGAATGTCATTTTTCTCGCAATATGACCGATCTATTTCCTGATCAAGATCATCATGTAAGCCTAAACAAACATATGGAGAGGAAGGATAGCAAATTATTAACCCTTCACGGCCCAGATGGGCCATAGCATGATAAAAGCATTGTGACTCCCACCAGCTGACCGCTCCCAGGTTATATAAGTCCACTTCCCCAACCTCCCATAACAATCTCAACTATCCATATGCACATATGGCCCGTATGGCGTAAATCTTGAAACCAAGAGACTTACCAATCTGAATCTAAATCAGCGTAAATCATATGAATCACCCTGCGGGTACCACTGATACACGCTAGCGTGTTATTAAAGTCGCAGCGATATCAGCGTCTATCGTTCTCAATTTACTAACTAAAATATCTCGTCTCCGCCTTTAAAGCCCAAACCAGGATGATTATCGAAACGAACTACACCTACCACGGCTTTATCTCCAACGGCCTTTTTCACTTCAGCCGTGCCGATAATGCCAAAACCTCCACACAACTCAATAGCTCCAATACCCTCATCTGTCAGTTCTTTAGCCGCTTTAACTGCCATGGCATAATCCTTAACTCCTACTACGGTTAAATCAACTGCTGGAGTTTCTACTACTGACCGATTTTTTTGATAATCGGCTTCAGGTGCCACAAATATAAACGCTGCCTTTAATTTCATTTCATCCAACTCCTTTTAAATAATTCTGTTCCCCGCAGATCCAGCAGAGTTTTCAAGTAATGACCAAATTCCAAATCAGCGTAAATTTTTTATAGTGCTTCAAGAATTAACTGGCTAATATCCAGTACTCGAACTGGAAGCTTTGCTTTTTGAATGGCGGCTATTAGCATCTGCTCGCACTGCTGACAGGCTGATACAACAATTGTTGCACCGGTTGCCTTTATTTCTTCCACTCTAAGCTCCGTAATCTTTGCTGCAGTCTCGGCATCAACACTCTGAAGATTTCCCCCACCGCCACAGCACAAGGAAGCTGCTTTGTTATGCGTCAATTCAACAAACTGAACTCCCGGAATGCTGTTTATTATTTCACGGGGAGCATCATATATTCCGCCGTTTCTTCCCAGATCACAAGGATCATGATAGGTAACAATCTCATCAAGCTCGTTTAACTCAATTTTGCCTTCTTTAAGTAATCTGGCTAAGTATTCGGTTGTATGCAGAACTTCCAGATCATATCCTTTCAATGCCTCTTCGCTGTCATGTTTCCACACATGATAGCAGGATGCACAACTGGCGATCAGGGTGTGAATATCAAGTTCTTTTATTTTGTCAACGTTGTGTTTAATAAACTCCTCAGAGTTTTCAACAAATCCGGTACTGATCAGAGGGAAACCACAGCACCATTCTTCACCGCCCATGGTGGTAAAGTCGACCTCGGATTCAGTTAAAATCTCTGCAATCGCCAAGGGAATCTGGGCAGCCTGAGGAAAGAAGGCAGAAACACATCCTACGAAATAAGCAACATCAGCTCCGGCCCGTGGTTCGAGCTGTTCGGGTTCATCCAGGTCTTGTGCCCATTCCAGCCTATCCTCATTGTCGAAAGTGGTTATATTCTTATTTGCGAGTAAATTATCCCTTATTGAATCATATGCCTTGGGTTCTTTGCCAAGTTCGACAATACGCCTGCGGAGGTCAAGCCATAATCTACGAGTGTCTATATCTGTTGAACATTCATTAGCACAGGCACCGCACAAGGTACACTGTGATAACCTTTTGACAAAATCGTCGCTAACATCATTGGGATTTTTCTTGGAAAATATTTCCCTGGCCATGCTTATTTTGCCGCGTGGTGCTGCAGACTCCCAGCCCACTACCCGATAAACCGGGCAGGCACTACGGCAGTAACCGCACCGGCCACAAATCAGAGACTCTTTTTCCAGAGTGCTGTAAGCTTTTTCTGATTCTTTACTCATCGGTTACCACCCCTTTCCAAATACTTTTCTTACTCCGGCCAGGACATTCATACCCATTGAGTAATTAAACGGATTTAACATAAGGGGAGAACGATAAACTTTACCCGGATTCATTATGCCCTTGCTGTCTATATCTTGTTTTCTTTTTCTCAATTCATTTAATTGCGGAGGCTTATGGATTCGCCCTACCATTGGTGAATTCCACAATCCAACTCCATAGGGATGACCCCCATATTTATGACCAATATCATGAATCTTCTTTACCATGCTGAGATTAATAATATATTTAATAGTGTGAGTTTCATCAGCATAGAAAGTAGTCATGACTGTGGCATATTCAGGAGTAACCACATGTCCATACGAGAATAAATTCAGGGAATATCCCCGAGACATCTTCTGTACATCATTAAGGTAAGCCGGCAGGTTTTTTATAGGCAGCCATACTTCTGCACCCAGAACTGATGGCCCGCCTCTTTTAAGCTTTAATGCCTTGAATCTTTCCTCCCATTCCAATTCTGCCGTTTCCGCAGGAATAGGATTAACTATTTTATTAGCAGCTGTCAAACTATCAATTACTTCCTGAGCCTGTTTTAACTCTTCTTCTGAACCCTCATAATCAATACCAATAATACAACCGGTTTCTATATTTGCCGGTGCGAATCCCAGCGCATGCATAGCTTTAAGACATTCCTGATCCGAGAAATGCATATTATATGGAACAATTGGTGCACTGATAACAGATTTCATGGTATCGAGCATTCTAACGGCATCGGGCAGCTGAAGCAAAAAATGTTTCATCTTATTAAGTTTACGTACTTCTATTTCAAGCTCAGTAATAATACCCAGTGTTCCTTCCGAAGCAACGAACCAATCCAGGGCCGGTTTGGTTTCACGGGTTAGTCTCTGGACCTTACCATCAGGAAAAACCACTTCTATTGACTTAACTTGTGATAAAAGGCTTCCATATTTCATGCTGCCAATACCGTAACCCATCATACAGAACCACCCACCGATTGTGGCAGCTGGTGCACTGCTGGGAAAGGATTTTGGAGCCAGACCCTTATTGTTTAAATATTCATCAAGTTCACTCCAGGTAGTACCGGCCTTTACCATTACCGACATACCTTCCTGGTCAAGTCCAACAACCCCTTTAATAAGATTAAGATCCATCAGAATGCCATTTTTAATTGGCACCGAATCGAAATAAACAGTGGATCCGCCAGCCCGAGGAGTAACCGGTATGTTGTTGGAATAAGCAGTTTTCATTATCTCAGCAATCTCTTCAGTATTGGCCGGTCTCACTATCAAATCCGGTAAAGTTTTGAATAATGGATTAACCAGTAAAGACGGTACAGGTGCCAGATCGCGTGAGTACAAAGAACGTTCAAACATTGAGTCTGTAGCACGCTCACCATATTTATTCAGTATCTCTTGTACTAATTCTTTATTCAACAGTAATTCCCCCTAACATGGGTCTATTGGGCATGTTTAGCTATCTCCTCTTTTACGAAATCGATAGCTTTATCGCCTTTAAGCAGATTAGCTTCAACATCAGCCATATTAGCCGGTTCCATAACTGCAATCCATCCTTGTCCATAAGGATCATCATTTAGTGGTTTAGGTGCTGATGCCAGATCTTTATTGACATCAATAATTTTGCCGGTTACCGGAACAGCAATTTTACCAGCCCATTTTCCTGATTGCATTGAACACAAATTTTTACCTGCTTCCAAATCCTTGCCTACCCGGGGTACTCTGACGAAGGTTATTTCTCCGGCCAGTTGCTGCATGAAGTCAGTTATACCTACTTTAATCTGATTGCCTTCAATTTTCACCCAGGCATGGTCAGTGGTGTAATATAGATCATCAGGTATTTCGTATTTGTCTAGTTTAGCCAAGAATCTTGACCTCCTTTCTTGTCTTATATTCGTTTATTTTTGAAAAGGCATTAGCAGCATGGTAAGAACTACGAACCAGAGGCCCAGCGCTGACCTCCAGGAACCCCATACTGTAACCTTTTTCCTTCAGCATATCAAAGGTCTCCGGGTGTATATACTCAACCACAGGATGATGAGCAGGAGAAGGACTCAAATACTGACCCAGAGTAAGAATGTCACAGTTTACAGCACGCAAATCCTTCATAACTTCTATGACTTCCTGATGAGTTTCCCCCAGCCCCAGCATTATACCTGATTTTGATATTATTCCAGATTCATTAACCCTCTTCAGAAGCTGCATAGAACGTTTATATACAGCCTGTGGTCTAACTGATGAATAGAGCCTGGCAACTGTCTCTACATTGTGATTAATAACATCTGGTTCGGCATCAATCACTTTCTGCAGGGCATCCTGGTTTCCCTGAAAATCCGGGATTAGCACCTCGATAGTCACCTCTGGCACTTCTGCACGGATAGCTTTGATGGTGTCAGCAAAATGTCCTGCGCCTCCATCATTAAGATCATCCCTGGTAACCGAGGTTACAACAACATGCTTTAAACCCAGTTGTCTCGAGGTTAAGGCAACGGCCTGCGGCTCATCTGGGTCAATTAAGGACGGACGCCCATGATCCACTGCGCAAAATCTGCAATTTCTGGTGCAAACATTCCCCAGGATCATAAATGTACAGGTTTTACTGGCAAAGCATTCACCCATATTCGGACAATCAGCCCCTTCGCAAACCGTATGAAGACGGCCTGCATCCAGTAGTTTTTTCATCCTGTTCAGATCCTCAGTACTCGGAACCTTTATGGTTAACCAATCCGGTCTATTCATGTTGATTACCCTCTACCATTTCCTTAATATCATCCATAGTGACATCTTCCAGAACCATGCTAAAAACTTCACAAAATTGGCGGCGCATTTCTTGTTTTACTATTTCTATATCTACCTTAGAACCTAGAAGCTCCTCCATGGAGGTAACCCCTAGAGCAGATATTCCACAGGGGATAATTAATGAAAAATGATTAAGATCAGGGCAAACATTCAGCGAAACTCCGTGCATAGTTACCCAATGTTGGACTCCTATCCCTTCGGCGGCGATTTTGGCGGATTCTACCCATACCCCTGGATATTCTTCCTTGCGCCCAGCTATTATATTAAAAGATTTCAGAGTACGAATAAGTGTTTCTTCTATCTGACGGGCATAGAAATGTACATCACGCCCAAATCCATTGAGGTCAAGGATAGGGTAACACACCAGCTGACCTGGCCCGTGATAGGTGATATCCCCACCTCGGTCGGTTTCATATACCCTTATCCCTACCTGCTTCAAAAACTGCTCGCTAACCAGAATATGCTCGAAACCACCGCTTCTTCCAACAGTAAAGCAGGGATGATGTTCCAAGAAAATGACTGTATCAGGTAAGGTTCCATTTCTGCGGGCATGATTAAGCTTTTTTTGCAGCTCAAAAACCTTTCCATATTCTTCAATTCCAAGTTCCAGGCAGTATCCTTTCCTGGTCACATCATCATCCCCTGTAAATAATTAGTCTTCAAATGCTTCCAGAGCATTCATAATAGTGGTAGACAGGTAAGCCATAGACGGTGATCCGCCAAATGCTACTGCAACTGCAGCGGCTTCGAGAATTTCTTCCCGGGTAGCTCCTTCTTCTAAAGCTTGTTTAACATGGAGATTCATACAATACTCACAGCGAGTAAATAGTCCAATTGCCAATCCAATAAGCTCTTTATATTTGCGTTCCAGTTCGCCTTCTACATAAGCTGCTTGATCCATCTGTACAAATGCAGCTTGTAATTCGGGAGCTTCTTCACTCAGCGCTGCCATACCGGAAAATAATTCACTTAATACTTCATTAGGATCTTTTGCCATTATTTATTCCTCCTTAAATACACTCGATACTAGTAATAAACTTTATTATTCTAAAATTTAAATAAAGATCTTTTGGGGGTTCTCTATTAATTTAATTAAAACAGCCAGCCATTCAGCCGCCGGTGCGCCATCAATGATACGATGATCGAATGATAAAGAGAGTCCCATCATAGGCCGGATAACAATCTCACCTTTTACTACAACCGGTTTGTCAATAGTTCTTCCTACTCCCAAAATAGCTGATTCGGGAGGATTAATTATAGGTGTAAACCAGTCAACTGAACCATATCCGCCCAGGTTAGTGATAGTAAAGGTTGCACCGCTCATTTCATCCGGATCCAGCTTATTCTTACGTCCGCGTTTAGCTAAATCATTTATTTCCGCATTAACCTCAGCAAGTTTTTTTCCACTTGCGTTTCTGATTACCGGAACAATCAGGCCGTCAGGAACAGCCACTGCCATACCTATATTTATATCCTGCAGAGTTTTGACTTCGTCGCCATCCAGAGTTAAGTTGACGATCGGATTGATTTCAATCGCTCTGGCTACTGCTTTGGTCAGCAGGGCAGTAACTGAGATTTTATCTTTATCTTTAGCACCTTCATTAATGGTCTTACGTAAGGCAAGAATTCCAGACATATCAACACTTACATGCTGAGTTACCTTGGCATTGCCGGTCCAGCTAACCAGCATATTTTCACCGATGGCTTTTCTCATGCCTTCATAAGGCTGAACCTTTATAGTCGGACGATCATCAGCAGAGCCTACGCCTTCTTCAATAGCCTTTTCCACGTCTTCACGGGTTATCCGTCCTTCAGGGCCGGATCCGCTGATACGGGCATAATCAACCCCATTCTCCTCAGCCAGTTTCCGAGCTGCCGGAGAAATTTTTACTTTTCCGCCTGGAGCAGCAGCTGCTGCCGGTGCTGCATCTCCTGAAGCTACAGGACCTGCCGCCAGAACCGCGGAGATATCCTCACCGGCTTCGCCTAATACGCCCATCAATCCACCTACGGGGAGCTTTACGCCTTTAGCAGATACGATTTTAAGTAATATTCCGTCAGCCGGGGACTCCACCTTATTGGTAATCTTATCGGTCATAACTTCGACCAGTGCTTCCCCTTTTTTAACACTGTCGCCTTCTTTTTTAAGCCACTTGCCCAGAGTACCTGTCTTCATAGACAGGCCCAGTTTAGGCATTATAATTGGTGTTGCCATTTAGTTTTCCTCCTTTAACCAACGTAGATTTTTCAATGCTTGTTCACCTTGCGAATAACCTCTCGCTACCGCTTGTCGTAATGCGAGTCTGGTATCTACTACCCTGGGTCCATCAAAGGTAAGCTTAATCGATACTTCTTCGCCTTCCCCTACCTCTACTTCTCTCTCACCATCCAGGGCAATCACAAACGGGCCATTTAATACTTTTACCTCTTCTTCAATAGCTAAGATTCTAAAATCAGAAACAGCGATCGGCCTTATTAAACCCGGTGCAATAGGTACAATTATGTTAGTTTTTCCAGGGCCAATGTCGATTACCATTCCTTTTTCATCTGTTATGCTAATCGGCTGCAAGTTGCCGGCTATGGAAGATATCCCAATATTATCAGGTTCCCCGCGGGTTACTACCACCTGCCGGATACGCTCTTCATCCCAAATAGCACGAGATCCAATAAAAATATCTTTAAGTACTACGGCATCTATAAGAGCAATATCAACCGGTATTCCGTTCTTCATAATCACTAGTTTTTTTGTAGGGTGTACAGCCGGGAACTCAGCTATTCCACATGCTACTACTCCAGCAGCCAGACCGGCTGTAGTACCTTCCAGCATCTGTGGAAACACATTATTGGTACCAGTAGAAATTGGAACCAATGGAATGTCACCGCAGTTTTTGGCTACCATGCGGTTGGTTCCATCTCCACCCAGAGTAATTATGCAGTCGACCCCAGCCTTGTTCATTTGTAATGCGGCCTCGGCAGAATCTGATTGTGTGGCCGTCATTTCCATATCAGCTTCAATTATTTCCATTGGCAGCTGATGACTCTTCGATAATCCATCCACTGCTCGGGGAACAATTCCATAGTAATCAGGCATATACATTACCCGATCCACTCCCGTGGCAGCTAATGCTAGCAGACAACGCTTTACGATATTAATTTTTTCCTGGTTGTCAAAGCAAATACCATAGGCCACCAGGCGCCGGATGTCCTTACCAGAAGCCGGATTAGCGATGATTCCCACTGAAGCCATGCTGCTTCCTCCCTCCGGGAAAATAATTCTATTATGGTGGACAGGTCTAAACCTGTCCACCATGGACATATGCTTAGAACAGTGACTCTACTGCTTTAATTATTCTTGCTTCACTGGGTATAAAGGTACCTTCGAGTATAGGATTGAAAGGAATTGGTACATCTGGGGGAGCCACTCTCTTAATGGGAGCGTCCAGATAATCGAAGCCCTCTTCACATACCATAGCAGCAATTTCGCCACCGAAACCGCTGGTTATTACTTCTTCATGAACGATAAGTAATTTACCGGTTTTGGACACGGATTTTAAGACAGCATCTTTATCAAAGGGTACCAGTGTACGAGGATCGATGACTTCAGCATTGATTCCTTTTGCGGCCAGTGCCTCGGCTGCAGCCAAAGCTTTGTGAAGCATCCAAGACCATGCTACAATAGTAATGTCGGAGCCTTCGCGTTTAATATCCGCTTTGCCGAGCGGTACAACGTATTCGCCTTCCGGCACATCTCCGGGTACAGGCAGCAGTTGTTTATGCTCAATATACATTACCGGATTATCATCACGGATGGCAGCTATCATCAAGCCTTTGGCATCGGCAGGGGTGGCAGGCATAACGGTTTTAACTCCGGGTATATGAGTAAACCAGGATTCAACACACTGGGAATGCTGGGCTGCTGCCCCCATCCCGGCTCCGCATGGTGTACGTACTACCATGGGGACCTTGCACTTACCGCCATTCATATATCTCAATTTGGCTGCCTGATTGAAAAGTTCATCCATACAGCAGCCCATAAAGTCAACAAACATAATTTCCGCAATCGGCCTTAACCCGGTAAGAGCAGCACCTGTTGCAGAACCAATTATAACCGCTTCACTAATAGGAGTATTCATAACCCGTTTAGGTCCAAATTCATCATATAATCCGGCAGTTACTCCGAAGCAGCCGCCAAACTGGGCAACATCCTCACCTTGCAAATAGACGTTAGGATCTCTTTGCATTTCTACCCGCATACCATCTCTAATGGCTTCCGCATAAGTCATTTGTTTCATTATTTTTCACCCTTCCTTAAATTAATCTGCATAAACGTCAGTAAGAAGTTCTGAGGGATCCGGCTGAGGGCTAGTTTCAGCAAATTTAATCGCTTCTGCGAGTTCAGCATCGGCCGCAGCCTTAATAGTATCCAGTTCAGCCTGAGTGGCATATTTCAGTTTGAGCAGATTCTTTTCCAATCTGGGAATCGGGTCTTTCGCCAGCCATTCTTCTTGGTCTTTGGGATCTTTGTATGCGCCTGGATCGCCCTCGAAATGTCCCCGCCATCTCCAGCTTTTACATTCGACTAAAGTCGGGCCGTCGCCTTTTCTGGCCCGGGCAATGGCAGCAGCAGCAGCTTCATACACAGCTACAACGTCATTCCCGTCTACAGATACACCAGGGATACCATAACCGCTGGCTCGGTCTGAGATGTCGGTGATATTCTGATGGTTTTCCTGGGAGTTGGAAATAGCCCAACCATTATTCTCACAAAGGAAAACTATTGGCAGCTTCCAGGTGGAAGCCAGGTTAAGAGATTCATGGAAAGTGGCACGGTCAGAAGCACCGTCTCCGAAGAAAGCAACTGCTACGGCGTCAGTGTTTTTATATTTACAGGCAAATGCAGCACCAGTAGCAAGAGGCATACCAGCACCAACTATTCCGTTGGCTCCCAGGATTCCCAGGTCAGTATCGGCAATATGCATTGATCCGCCTTTGCCTTTGCAATATCCGGTGGTTCTGCCATATAATTCAGCCATCATTATTTTTATATCGCCGCCTTTAGCGATCAAATGACCATGTCCCCTATGGGTACTGGCGATATAGTCCTTCGTTTCCAAGCTGGCACATACGCCGGTAGCAATAGCTTCCTCACCTAGATACAGGTGAACAAAACCGGGTATTTGGCCGGCGGCAAATAATTCAACTGCCTTTGACTCAAAAGCTCTGATAGTAACCATCTTCTTGTACATGTCTAGTAATTGTTCTTTTTTGAGATCCATTCAAGTTCCCTCCTTTTATTATTGGGGTTACTTACTTCCACTTGATTAATTTATTTATTGTTATAGGAAGAGATTGTCCTTGAGTTCAGGAGTATGCTTTGCTTGCCCCCTTTCACCCTTATTAACGGGTAGTTTTTAGGTGCCATGGTGATGCAGTTTCCTATGACTCAGTATTGATATAAACAGTAAGCGCAGCCACGGCAACCACAATTGTATCTCCCTCGCCCAGTTCTGGTAAGTCTAATCCGCGTACCGCCAATCCTCCCTGAACTGCCTCCAGTTGAGTAGTTCCAAAAGGCACCGCCTTGATAACTTGGTCATGATCTAACTTTTCTGGATAAGGACAGGCTACCTTTATTTGTATATGCATTTGATTGGGGTCCTTAATACCGATGATGTCAAACAGACCGCAGAGACAGCTGTGAGAAACAGCATCTTTGATTGCTCTCTGGGCGGCTTTAGTTACGTCTCCACCGTGAAGATCAGCTCCAGTACCAATTTCAACAATATAACGCTGCAAATTCACAAACTTCACCTTCCTTCCCTTGAATAGTATTGACCTCCTAATGAAACATATGCGATTTAAGACTTTGCATTTTTCTAAATTCTAATAGAGCAATTTTTGTGCCAACTTTGCAATCAGAATTAAACATTTTTAGTTCCCAATATATCAATAGCCTATAAAGTACCGACTGGAATGGGATATTAGGACATGAGTCTAACAATCAGAGTCAATATATGGGATTGGTTTTATACCCAAACCAACGCTGAACTTGTCTCTTAAATACTAAAAGGACTTTGGAATAAGGATAGAAGCCTGCAAATGAGGAAATTTAGCCCAGCTGTATTAAGTCATAACTCTGAAATTGCAACATGTTTGTTACATTTCCTTTATTACACGTGTCACACCGGTGTCACATCGGTGGACTTGACAGATACATCAATAGAACAATTTTATCTGGCCTTTAGTAATCTAAAATGAATTATTATCGCTTTATTCTTTTGTTTTTCTGATTACTTTCGCAATTTATCAGCTTTCGCCTGAATTAAGTTATGGCCTCATTAATATGTCCTTAGTATTGGCATTAACATTGCATACTATTATTTTAGGCTCGAAGGATTGTGAAGGGAGGTAAGTTCTAAAGAAGGAAACACCGTATTTAAGGGCCAATAAAATATTTTGAGGAGGACGAATATGCAGTTATTTCCACTATCTTTGACCATAGCTATTCTAGGAGGAATATGGACATATGTTTCCATGGTTTACGGTATACTTACGTGGCCAGCTTTTGTAGGCTGGGCCGTTTTCTTCTTTGTAGGAGGTAATAAGGAAGCACTAGTCAAAGCATTTCCCCCTCTTTTAGTCGGCCTGGTACTTGGTTATCTAACTGTGGTTGCAAATACAGCCCTAACTGGCAATACCCTAATACTATCTATCCTAGTCACTGTTTTATGTTTCATTTTGACTATGATGATGAATATTCCTTTTTTAGCAACTGCGCCTGCAGCCTTTGCTGCTTGTGCAACTTTCTTCGGAGTAGGTGATCCCATCAAAGCTGCTATTCCATTGATCATTGGTCTATTGCTTGGTTACATTTCGGTTCGTATTCCTGAATTGCTAGTTAAATCCGACTCTAGTAACGCTTAGAAAAAATTAAATAAATGAAGGTTTGGCGGGCGGCTATAAAGCAGCCTGCCAAACCTTTTTTGTCTACAGGTATGTTCTGACACGCAAGATGGGACGAATTATTAGACTATTTTCAATTTACTGCACGGTGTATTGGCCGGGTATTATAAATCTAATTATTCTTTCCATAATAACTGCTGGGCTGGGTGGTGCCTGATCAATGCTATATAACAGACTAAAAGTAAACCCCAAGGTAATTAAACAAAAATAGATAACCATAGTCTTTATGCGGCTATCGGTTTTCAATAAACTTGGCAGATCGATTAAAACCATCAGCCCAAAGATTACTATAAGGCCAAATACTTGCATGGAAAATAACCACCTTTCATCTTTGCCCCAATTCCGATCTTAGCTCTTAGCTTTTTTCTTGGTCCATAAAATAATAAGTATTATTAGTGGAATAATGGTTTGAAAAGGCACAACATAATAGGGATAAATTTCGCTTACCCAACCAAAAAACTGATGAACACTAGTAAAGTTCCATAACGATATCATAACCATCAACGCAGCCATTGGGAACACGAATGGTTTATAATCGTCAAGGTTAAAAAGCTGAGAAATTCCCAGGGTACAAGCATATAGATAAGTCGTAGTCTCGATACCACTGCCAATTAACAAGCTAACCGACACCATAGGTGAAACATCTAAAGGCTTAGGAATTATTTGCGTAGAAGCCTGAGCCGGAAAAGTTTGGTTTTCTAATAGGCCGGGACCTAATACCATGATATCTCGTAATATTGTAACAAAAATCAGAAATCCCCCCAGAGCTACTGCTGAATATGCAGCCTTTTTTATATTTACAGATTCTTTGGCTACAGAAGCAATCACCAGTAACAATACCAATTCCCCAAAAGGAAATGCAACAGTATTAAGGCCTGCTTTTAAAACCGGTTTTATACCATGCTCTAAGAAAGGAAAAAGATTAGTAAAATCGAATTGAGGAATTAATATCATTGTGATTGCTAAAACACTAAAGATGAAAATAAAAGCCAGTATTCCATATACTCTGCTTATTACCTGCGGTCCGCTTTTAATCATGTAGGCCGCCATAAAGACAAGTAATGCTGATATAAAAACAATCGGGGTTTCAGGGTAGTTTACAATCACCGCGTACTCCCCGAACTCCCGAACTACCAGAGATCCATTGTAGATAAAATACCAGATGTAGAAAATAATCAAAATACTGCCTATATATTTACCAAATGAATCTTTTAAAATTTCAAATAGTGTTTTGGAAGGAGTTAATCTTATTATAGAGACATATATCACCATTAAGATAAATCCCCCTGTCCAACCCAGGATAAATCCAAGCCAGCTGTCCTGATAAGCCTTAGCACCTATAGCTGGATTTAGAATTGACATATCCCCCAGAGTATACGTCACCAGCCATAAAAACAGTGCCATACCGGAGATTTTTTCACCTTTAATCATCTGGCTTCACCTGCTTGTTTTTTAATCAAACCCGATCGTCTAATCCTGGAGTCTACCTTTACTTCTACTGATAAGTCGGAAAACTCGCCATTCCAGTTATTCTCGACTTCTCGCCAATATTTTAAATTTTTTTTATGAACAATGTCTCCCAAACCAAAAATATCACTCTGAAACTCCCCTTGAGCCAGGCTAATCACGTGATATATTTCGTTTTTAATAACCTGGGCGGTTTCATTTTCTAGTATTTTAATCTTGTCCGGAGCGGTGAGATCCCCTTCACCTTGCTGATCCACCATATTACCTTCTTGTTTAACTTCTATATAGATTACCGGTTCTCCATTTATAAAACGAACATCTTTTTTAGTACTGGAACGAATTATCTCAATCGCAACTTTAGCCCTGGTATCAAAAGGGTTGTTTACATTGATAATGCCACTTTTAATTTTATTTTCGATAAATAAGAAACCAGTAGTTTCTTCAGGGTTAAGCCAACCCACCAATTTGTCCTTATTAAAAACAGCAGCTCCTGTAAAATCAAGCTCTGCAACAGTTAATTTCTCGGTCGTTTCAGGGGTAGTAACAACACCTAGTACCGGGTTATTACCATTACTGTTAATATTCTTTATTACTTCATGTAATTTGGTCTCCTTTATTTTGGGTAATGATTTGACATTTTCTAAGGTATTAGTTATTTCAACTGCAGGAATATCCTGCACCTCCCCTTCCGCGGCTAATATATTTCGAGCGGTGGTTCCTCTGGCAATAATTATGTGAGCCCTTTTATCTGTCTCAATATTTCTTACAAACATATCCATCACATTTAAAATACCCTGACGGGCAAGCTCTTCCCCTATGACTATCACCTGAATATGCCCATAAAACAATTTTTTATCAGTCTTACTCAAAAGGTTTCTGATGGCTTCAAATACAGTTTGGCCTTGAGAAGATATAGTTTCGGTTGCTACGCTGCTGCCACCCTGTTTGCGGGACTCAATTGCTGATGGTTTTATTATTTGTACTGAATAGTCAAATTGACCATTGGTGGCTTTATCGAGTCCTACGGCCACTACAAATCCTCTATCATCTAAATCTACATTATTCCAGCAGCCTGTAATAACCAGCGGAAATAAACAGAGTACAAGCAGTACAATTGTCTTTTGGATGTGCTTTAGCATGAATAATCAATCTTCTTTCTGGCGCAAATTAATCTTCATTCGGTATTTGAGTTCAGGTGTGTTTTCCCAGGTTAAGACCCTGGGCCTGGTTAACATAGCCCATATTGGGAATCTTACCACGGTATCTTTTAAATCCGTAACGCTGATTGGTGCAAAAGGACTTAAATAAGGTACCCCAAAAGAGCTTAATCCACACAAATGAATTAGGAATAATATACCTGTCAACAAAATCCCTCCTAAACCAATAATATTAGCTCCTATCAGAAATGCCAGCCGCAGGAAGGGCAGTACCCCTCCTAAAGAAGGTATAATGAAACTACTGATAGCTGTAATTGCCGTAACGATAACCATGGGTGTACTGACCAACCCCGCTTTAACGGCAGAATCACCAAGTACTAAAGCACCAACAATGCTGACTGCCGGACCTACCGGCCTTGGTATTCGAACGCCCGCTTCCCGCAATAGTTCAAAACCTAATAGCATTAAAAATGCCTCAGAAAATGTCGTATAAGGAATAGATCCCCGTGCTGAAGTTATAGTTATCAGTAATTTAAAAGGAATAATCTCCGGATTAAAATTAATTAAAGCCAAATAGAAGGCTGGTAAAGTAGTACAAATAATAAAAGCAATAACTCTAATTATTCGAACTACTGAAGTAAAAGAAGCGCGGGAATAATAGTCTTCGCCGGCCTGGAATGCTTCCACAAATAAATAAGGAACCGTAAGTACAAAAGGGGTACCGTCACAGAGAATAGCCACTCTGCCTTCTAAAAGTTTAGCTGCAACAATATCCGGTTTTTCAGTGTTCCCCACTGTTGAAAATATTGAGAACGGCGCATCTTCAATAAATTCTTCTATATATCCCGATTCTAAAATGGCATCAGTTTTAATATCCTTTAATCTTTTACGTACGTTTTCTATAATCTCCTCATTGGCAATTCCCTTAATATATGCAATGCAAATGGCGGTATTAGTCTGTTCCCCAATGGTTAGTTTCTCAAATTTAAGGTTAGGGTTGATAATTTTTCTGCGGATCAGAGATGTATTGGTTCTTAATGTTTCGGAAAAGCCCTCTCTGGGGCCACGAACCACCGCTTCTGTAACCGGTTCAATAACTCCCCGGGATTCCCAGCCCCGTAAGCTTGCTTTTAAAGCTACTTCTTCTCCATCGATATATAAAATAGTATCACCGGCCAGAATATCATGTACGGTTTGCACAAAGTCAGTAACTTCTATAAGATCATCGGTACTTAACAGGTTTTCTTTTAGAATCGTTATAACAGATGGCACTTTCATTCCTTGCTCTAAATCCGTGATTCTTGAATCCACCATGATTGGTCTTAATAGATTATCAGTAATAAGTTGCTTTTCAACTAACCCGTCAATAAACGCAATCAGAATTTTTGTCCGCGTCTCATTACCTAAAGTAACTTCTCTCATTACAAAATCACTAGAATCAGAAACTATGTTTTGTAACTTTTCTTTAACCTTATCAATCGAAGTGGGAATCGGTTGCGTGTTATCACTGTCAATCTCCAGAGAGGATTCTCGTGAAGAAATATTCTCGGTTTTTAAACTCAGGTAGTTTGCTTTACGAATTATTTTTTTGAACATAACACCACCATTATTAATTTTGATTTTATATATTTTGGTAATATTACAAAAATTATGCGTAGATATGAAGAACAACTACAATTCCGGCAATTAAACAATCGGTCGTCAAATCCAATTGCTAATAAAAGGTTTGGCAGGCAGCTATAAAGCAGCCCACCAAACCTTTTTCGTCTTGATTTTAAATTTTTTTATATACACATTGACTTAATAGCCACAAGAATCATTTCCGTACTGGGTATATAAGCCTGTTCTGAGCCGGATTAGATGTTTGAATCCTTCCTGGAGATTGAATTGTAAAAACTAAGGAATGAAATCAACATCCCAATCCTTTTTTTTATCTTGTGACTCCTTAATGTCTTGTTCTTTCTTTTGGGGTGACTTTTTTTGGGTGTGCAAGCCATCTTTCTTTTCAATCAAACTCTTTCCCTCCTTAATCTTAGTTAACTTCCCTACTTAGTATTGTGTCCTGAATAAAACCAATTACCCTTCCTCATTTTTATTATGATGGGTTCAAATGTCTGTAGCATCTTTGTTGTTCCCCGCTACATAAGTACTACAACTATGCAACACTTAATGTAGTACTTTTCAGTGTTTAATCATACTGCAATTAAAGAACAGGCTTTACCATTTTTACACTACATTTTCTATTGCCCGTTATTACTTGATTCGCAGTGCATATTTAAACTTGATCCTGCGCTTGGCATCATATTTGCGATTAATAATAGCGAGTCTAGATAAGAGCAGGTTAACTTATGTATAACCAAAAAATAATTTTCGCAGTAATGTTGCCTCATCATAGATATAAAGAAGCAACAAATAAAGAATATGTTTTCATCATATAACAAATTCTATTAAGAATAGGCGGCAGCTTAAAGATGGTACGTCAAAAGGTTCATTTTAGGATTTAGTGCAGTTGTTGACCAGTAACCGCCTAGACCACAAAAGGCATTATAAAATTAAGCGGTTCGCAGGCTGTTTATATAAAACGGCGTATTCGGCATGGCCGATAAAATAAACCCTGAAATAGAAAGGAGTTGTCTTATTAATGAAAGCTGCAGTGTGGTATGCGCAAAAGGATGTTAGAGTTGTTGAGGTTCCAGAACCCCCTAAACCGCCTAAAGGTTGGGTAAAGATTAAGGTTGAATGGTGCGGAATATGTGGATCTGACCTGCACGAATATATCGCAGGACCTATTTTTATCCCGGTAGGAACACCCCATCCATTAACTGGCGGAACTGCACCTGTAACACTAGGTCATGAATTTTCCGGAACAATCGTCGAGGTTGGCGAAGGGGTTACCGATTGGAAAGCTGGTGACAAAGTAGCCCCCGATGCTTGCCAGGTTTGCTGGGAGTGTTATTCATGTAAGAGAATGGACTATCCTTGCTGCGAGAAACTGGCTTTTACCGGACTGCATACTGATGGAGCATTTGCTGAATATGTAAACGTTCCGGCTTATACTCTGTATAAGGTTCCTGACAATATGCCGTTTGAGATAGCTGCTGTTGTGGAACCTCTAGCGGTGGGAATGCATGCTGTTCGCAGGGCTCCGGTTATAGCAGGCGATAATGTTGTTGTTTTCGGTGGCGGTACTATTGGATTATCGGCTCTGCAATGTGCTAAAGCTGCCGGTGCTGCGATGGTAATAGTTGTTGAGATGGCTAAAGCACGTAAAGATTATGCTAAGAAACTTGGAGCCTATGCCGTTCTCGATCCTACCGAATGTGATGTAGCCGCTGAAGTACAAAAACTGACTAATGGACTGGGTGCTGATGTAGCTATTGAGTGTGTCGGCAGTGATAAGACAGTCCCTGTGGCTCTTGCAAGCGTACGCCCCCGCGGTATTGTTGTAACCGCAGGTGTATTCGAAAAGGATACTCCGATTCAATTCAATAATGTAACTTTCCCGGAAAAAGAAATTAAAGGATCACTGGCTTATAACGGAGAATTTGCAACCGTTATATCAATGCTAGGCGATGGCAGACTTGATGCTAATACTATGATTACCGGCAAAATCAAACTTGATGACATTATCGACAAGGGCTTCCAGGAATTAATAAATAACAAAGATAAAAACATCAAGATTATCGTATCACCTAAATAAAAGTATTTTTAAATCCAAGGCATAATGTCCATACTATTTTATCCCTCTGCTTATCACAAGCAGAGGGATTTTCTTTATTTATCTTTTCCTAAGTACATACGTCTCTGCGAAGGTTTTCCCGCCATAAATGCGCTTTTTTCTAAGATTCGCCAATATTGATATTAATGAGATTATGATAAACTAAAGTTAAATATGGTTCGAGCTTGAACCCCGTATTAATTATACGGCAGTATACTAATTTAATTAGTCAAAGGGTTATTGATAAATTAGCCATTCTCAAGGTTTCCGCATCAATTTTGTATATGTACACTGTATATGGAGGGTGAACGTGTGAATTTGAATGATCTTGTTGACCCCAGCTTTTTGCAGAAATTCCAGGACAATTTTGCGTTATGTGTAGGGGTATCCAGCTTAACCGAAGATGACCAGGGTAATGCCTTAACCCGATCAAGCTATTTTACTGAATGTTGCCGTATTATTCGTTCTTCAGAGAAAGGACTTCAAAGATGCCGACTATGCGATATGCGGGGTGGTGAAGCGGCTGCTCGAACTGGAAAGCCTGCAGTTTATCAGTGCCATGCCGGTTTAACTGATTTTGCAGCACCTATTATGCTGGAAGGTAGACAAATCGGGGCTATATTTGGCGGACAAATTCTAACTGAACCTCCAAATGAGGAAAGATTTCGTAAGATCGCCAGGGAAATTAACGTGGACTCAGACAAATTTATGGCAGCAATTAAAAACGTTCCGATTGTACCCGAGGAGAATATTCTCGCCGCTGCCAAAGTTCTTTTTTCAGTAGCTAATACTTTCTCGGAAATGGCTTACCAAACATTAAAGCTGCAGGAGCGTAATCGGGAATTAGTTCTGGCTAATAGCCGCATGAATAATATTTTTAGTACTATGTCAGAAGGAGTATTAATTATTGATGAACAGGGAATCGTCAAAAAGGTTAATAAGATTACAGAACATATTTTTGGCAAACCTGCTTCGGAACTGGTGTTTAATTCCATTCAGGAACTGGTTGGTGGTAACGCACCCTGTTC
>Ga0074193_1002074_pt1 | contig 20101 bp, 11 predicted proteins | sample EPASupsiteHSE605_FD_64523 | JGI IMG/M metagenome (GOLD analysis project Ga0074193, IMG submission 64523) | Bioremediated contaminated groundwater from EPA Superfund site, New Mexico - Sample HSE6-05 | ecosystem: Environmental > Aquatic > Deep subsurface > Groundwater > Contaminated ... | reverse complement strand
ACAATAAATCTATAAGTATATCTGGCAAAGAGTTATTAATGAAATAAGAAAAAAAATCAAAAATAACGGATTTTTATCGTTTTGGTCCCCACCGCAACATTTTTTCCCATCGCCACAGTACTATATAACTAAAAAAATTTTAATATTTCAGTCAATTTCTATTGCCACCTTTGTGAAGTACATCATCCTCTTTTCTTCTCTGATTAATTAGATTCCAAGTTTTTTCGTGATTTTATGGAATAATATTAATGAAAGAATGTTTGAGAATTATTTACATCTATAATTACGATAAAATCAAGAGGAATGTGGTTTTTTGTATTGTTTTTTACCAATAAGGTAAATGCAAATAATTCAGGGCTTTCATATATAGGAGACGCAACTATTATCATTATTCATTTATGTTTGGAGTTATTGAATAATTTTATGTTTATGATTTGATAATAAATACTCAATCTTGGGATAGTGGAATGAAAGATACCATGAGATGAATATGCATGAGATTATCTTATTCCAAAACCAGGTATTGGTTAAACATCAAAAGGAAATAATATTAGTCATGAGATACTTTAGTTAATGAGTAAATATTCGTCTGTTAATCTATTCCTCTTAAGAAAATATTTAATATTATTTCCATTGTGATGGAGTTCTTATAAAAAATTGCGTTTTTTCTCTATCTTAAAATTGTCTGATTCCAAAGATATACTGGTATATTCATAAGATTGTTACATAGTTATCAATATTAAAACTTTTTACTCTTTTACTTTAAGATTCATGGACTTTTAAAAAACAAGTATTTCTAAATTTTTTTCGTTTTGAAACGAGATAGAAACATTTTTCCCTTATAGTTTGGTCAAATCTCTTGTGCTACATACGCTGGTGAAAATAGAACCCTAAAAGAATTCTCAGTCTCTTAGAAAATACATTTTAATAATTTTCAAAAAAAAACCAAAAAAACACCAAAAAAATTGAAAAACACCGAAAAATGGTTTACTTTATAATGAGATAATACTAACAGCATTAAGAAGTCAGTGAACACAACTCCTTTAATAACATATTCTAATGAATGTGGTTTGTAATCTTCTTCAGACTTATTATCCTCCTTTGCGCTTGAGGAATTCAACAACATACGATTTGTTAATTATTGGTGTTATCCAATATGTATCTTTTGCATTTATTTCAGCTTCTTGATTAACCAGTATTCAAAAACACTAAGATAACCTTTGTAAGCAGCTATATGAAGAGGAGTCTCATTGAAAATAAAAACTCAATACTACTATTTTTATTAATTAATATTAAGCTTTTCTATTTATTCAGATATTTAACAACACGAAGAATACCATTATCAGCAGCATAATGAAGAGGAGTATGAAGAAATATAAAAACTCAACATCTTTAGTTTTTGCATTTTTATTAGCATTTTGATTAACTAGATACTCAACAACACAAAGATGTCCATTCCAAGCAGCAAAATGAAGAGGAGTCCAATCAATTATAAAAACTGAACATCTTTATTTGTTGCATTTATGTCAGCTTTTTTATTTATTAGATATTCAACAACACTAAGAACACCATTATCGGCAGCATAATGAAGAGGTGTATAATGAAATATTAAAACTCGACATCTTTAGTTTTGGCATTTATATCAGCTTTTAGATTTATTAGATATTCAACAACACTAAGATGTCCATTCCAAGCAGCAAAATGAAGAGGAGTCCTATCAAATATTAAAACCCAACATCTTTATTTGTCGCATTTATATCAGCTTTTTTATTTATTAGATATTTAACAACACTAAGATGACCATGTGAAGCAGCAAAATGAAGCATAGTTCGGTTAAATAATAAAACACAATATCTTTGTTTGTCGCATTTATATCAGCTTTTTGATTAACTAGATATTCAACAACACTAAGATGTCCATGTGAAGCAGCAAAATGTAGAGGAGTCCGATCAAATTAAAAAACTCAACATCATTGTTTTTGGCATTTATATCAGCTTTTAGATTTACTAGATATTCAACAACACTAAGATGACCATATTGAGCAGCATAATGAAGAGGAGTCTCATTAAATATAAAAAACCAACATCTTTATTTGTTGCATTAATATCAGCTTTTAGATTAACTAGATATTTAACAACACTAAGATGACCATGTGAAGCAGTAAAATGAAGCATAGTTCGGTTAAATAATAAAACACAATATCTTTGTTTGTCGCATTTATATCAGCTTTTTGATTAACTAGATATTCAACAACACCAAAATGACCATTTCTAGCAGCATCATGAAGAGGAGTCCAATCAAATATTAAAACTCAACATTGCTATCTTTTGCATTTATATTAGATTTTTGATTAACTAGATACTCAACAACACTGAGATGACCTTTCTCAGCAGCATAATGAAGAGGAGTCTCATTAAATAAAAAAACAAATCATCTGTGTTTGTTGCATTTATATCAGCTTTTCGATTAATTAGAAATTCAACAACACTGAGATGACCTTTCTCAGCAGCATAATGAAGAGGAGTCTCATTAAATAAAAAAACAAATCATCTGTGTTTGTTGCATTTATATCAGCTTTTCGATTAACTAGATATTCAACAACACTAAGATGACCTTTCTCAGCAGCATAATGAAGAGGTGTCCAATCAAAGATAAAAACTCAACACTATTATCTTTTGCATTTATATCAGCTTTTCGATTAACTAGATATTCAACAATACTAAGATGATCATAATCAGCGGCAAAATGAAGAGGAGTTATTTTAAATACAAAAATTTAAAACTATTATCTTTTGCATTTATATCAGCATTTTGATTAACTAGATATTCAACAACACTAAGATGGCCATTTTCAGCAGCTAAATGAAGAGGAGTACCAGTTGGATATCCATTTGCAATAACATTTATATCAGCTTTTTGATTAACTAGATATTCAACAATATTAAGAAGACCATTATCAGCAGCTCTATGAAGAGGAGTCCAATCAAATACAAAAACTCAATACTATTATCTTTCGCATTTATATCAGCTTTTTGATTAACTAGATACTCAACAACACTAAGATGACCATTTCTAGCAGCACCATGAAGAGGAGTCCAATCATCTTTGTTTTTTGCATTTATATCAGCTTTTTGGTTAACAAGATATTCAACAACACTCAAATGACCATAATAAGCAGCCAAAAGAAGAGGAGCATTATTAAATATAAATACTCAACATTTTTATTTTTTGCATTTATATCAACTTTTTGATTAACAAAAAATTCAACAACATTAAGATGACCATTTCTAGCAGCCCAATGAAGAGGGGTCACAGGAAAACCTCCACTAATTTGAGCATTTATACAAATTGTTTGATTAATTAGATATTCAACAACACAAAGATGACCATTACCAGCAGCAAGATGAAGAGGAGTCAGATCCTCTTCATTTTGAGCATTAATATCAGCTTTATGATTAACTAGATATTCAACAACATTAAGATGACCTTTTCTAGCAGCACAATGGAGAGGAGTCTCATTAAAAAATAAAACTGAAAATATTTATCCTTTGCATTTATGTCAACTTTTTGATTAACTAGATATTCAACAATACTTAAATAATCATTAATAGCAGCAAAATGAAGAGGAGTTCCATATGGATATCCATTTGCTATTGCATTTGCATCAGCTTTTTGATTAACTAGAAATTCAACAACACTAAGATGATCATTATCAGAAGCTAAATGAAGAGGAGTCCAAGCATCTTTATTTTTTGCATTTATATCAGCTTTATGATTAACTAGATATTCAACAACACAAAGATGACCATATTGAGCAGCTTTATGAAGAGGAGTTATTTTTCCATTTTCTTCTTGGTTCAATTCAGCACCATTTTCATGTAAAAATCGCAAAATATCTAAGTTATTATAACATGATGCCAAGAATAACAATTTTGAAGTGAATCCTGACACATCTACAGCTTGCAAACATAAGTGAAAAATATCAATTGATCCCCCGCAAACAACACACTCGATAACCGATTGATCGATAGTAAAATTTTTTGTTTCCAAATAGAACTTAAAACAGTTAATAGATCCAAAAAAACCACAAAATCCTAGTAAAGAAAAGTCAAGATTTGTGATATTATTAATTTCGATAGGATACACTTTAACTTGGAAAAAGCTTGGATCCGAATAAATTCTACGAATTTCATTTATATCATCGTGCTTTAGGCAATACTCAATGGTCCCAGGTGAATAATTTGTTTGAATTATAGAATCATTTGGATCAACAGCATTTTGAGAAAAATCATTGTCTGGTAAATCTAAGTGGGAGATTTTATTTGATAAAGCTATTAAATCCTTTACTTCACTACATGGACCATATAGATTTTCGACATCTTGAGATGTATATATGTTTTTCTCAAATAAAAGGTTGACAAAAAAAGATTTTTGTTTTAATGCTTTTTCTAAAAACTGTTCTCTAAAACCTTTTCTTTCTGAATACTTTTTATGGAATTCAAAAACCAAATCGTATTTTTGAGGCCTAAAGTTGCTCAAATTGATTAATGTATTGATTACAAAATCAATATCATCAATTTCTGGAATATTATCTGGTTTTCCGTCCCGAAAAAGCAAAAACTCAAATAAGATTTTCTCTTCCATTTGACAAAATTAGATTTTGGAAATACTAGATTATGTTTAAAAACCAAACTACACAAGGAAGACCACTTATTGATGCTCAATGAAGATAATTTATATCTAGTTAATCAAAACCAGAAATTTTGGCTCCCAAATTCTCATCAATAACAATATTATTACTGCTTTCTTATTTTCTCCAAATCTCTACAGAGAGACCCCTTTGCCGCATATTCCATGACAATTGAAACACCTTCATTACTATATGCTGTTCAAAAAAAATCGAATATTAAATGGAGAATTCAATAGAGAAAGTATTTTAATCTCATGCTGAAAATCAATATTGTCTTAATTAATCATCTTCCCCTAATTAATCTCCAAAGGATTCACCAAAACCAAACAAGGGTTTCTTATCTCTTCCCTGGTCTATTGATTTATATTATTCCCATTTTCTCTCCAACAATGCATATTTTCTGATCTTTTCATAGCTTCTGTTTGAACTCATCCTCATTTCTCCCCCATAAATATATTTCCCATTTCTCATAACTTCTGTTGATCCATATCCTCCAAAATGATTTTTTCCCAAGACTTCAAATACTCATTAATTTATCCCAATCATACATTTCTCGCTTATCCTCTCACAATATCATAGATTATCGTTTCTCAAATATATCTTTCCCTTGATATCTATTATTTTCTCAATCACAACCAGTGTTTAATAGCATTTACAAAAAAAATCTAATGAATGTGGTTTTTAATCCTCATCTGACTTATTGTCCTCCTTTACTCTTGAGGAATTCAATAATATTTGATTTACTACTTGGTACCTCTCCCAATGGTGTTCTTCCATGTTTGTTTTTTGAATTTATATCAGCTTTTTGATTAACTAGATATTCAACAACACTAAGATGACCATTATAAGCAGCATAATGAAGAGGAGTCTGATCATCTTTATTTTTTCCATTTATATCAGCTTTTTGATTAACTAAGTATTCAACAACACTAAGATGACCATTATAAGCAGCATAATGAAGAGGAGTCCAATTAAATATAAAAACTCAACACTGGTTGTTTTTGCATTTATATCAGCTTTTTGATTAACTAGATATTCAACAACACTAAGATGGCCATCTCTAGCAGCATAATGAAGAGGAGTATTTTTAAATATTAAAACTCAACATCTTTAGTATTTGCATTTATATCTGCTTTTTGATTAACAAGATATTCAACAACACTAAGATGACCATTTTGAGAAGCACAATGAAGAGGAGTCCAACTAAAAACAAAAACTTAACATCTTTTGTTTTTGCATACATATCAGCTTTTTGATTAACTAGATATTCAACAACACTCAGATGACCATTATGAGCAGCTAAATGAAGAGGTGTATTTTTTTATTTAAAAACTCATCAACTTTTGTTTTTGCATTTATATCAGCTTTTTGATTAACTAGATATTCAACAACACTAAGAAGACCTTTTTCAACAGCTAAATGAAGAGGAGTATTACCATAAATTAATACTCAACATACCAATCTGTTTCATTTATATCAGATTTTTGATGAACTAGATATTCAACAACACTAAAATGACAATAAGCAGCAGCAGAAAGAAGAGGAGTCCAATCAAATATAAAAACTCAACATCTTTATCTTTTGCATGTATATCAGCTTTTTGATTAACTAGATATTCAACAACACTAAAATGACCATTAGAAGCAGCATAATGAAGAGGAGTCATATCATCTTTATTTTTTGTATTTATATCTGCTTTTTGATTTATTAGGTATTCAATAACTCTAAGATGATCATTCTTGGCACCTAAGTGAAGAGGAGTCGATCCAAATCAAAAAAATCTACAATTTTATTTTTTGCATTTATATTAGCCTTTTGATTAACTAGATATTCAACAACACTAAGATGACCATTAAGAGCAGCCCAATGAAGAGGAGTATCATCAAATAAAAAAACTTAACTTTTTTGGTTTTTGCATTAATATCAGCTCCATTTTCTGTCATGAAAACTAGCAAGGGTAGATGGAAAAACTCAGATGCTTTACAAATGAGATTTGGTGTTATAAATTGACACCCTTGACATAAATGGAAGAGATCAAAACTACCACCACAAACAACCATTGATAACACATTATCATTTATCTCAAATCCTTTCATTAACAAATGCTTAAAACACTTGATTGAGCCAAAAAATCCAGCAAAGGATAACAAATCAAGATATTGTGGCTTAAAACTCCACTCAAATGGGCTCCATTTAGCTTCTTGATTTAAATTATCAATATTTAATAAATCATTAATAACATCATACTTGAGACAATACTCAATGCTTGATTGCAGATAACCATATTCGATCAATTGATCCATATAATATTCATTCTCAAAGAAAGATTCATCAATACCAGAGGGTTTGAACTTACTTTCAATAAAACTCTCAAAATCTTGGATCTCTTTCCGAAAATAATAACATAACAAGAAAGTGTCTCTATGACTCAAAAAAGGTTCGATTTCTCCAAATGCAAAAACACATCTCTTGTACAATTGATATATCAAAACTGGGCAATTATAAGATTTTTCTAATAGTTTACGCCTGAAATCAGCGATCTGGCAATACTCAACAGATAATCTCACTCCTTTTTCAAGTTGATGTGGCCGAATCTTTGGTAACATAACAATTCGATCGACACAAAACTCAATATCATCAATAACAATTTCATTTCCGTCTCCAAAAAGAAATCTCTCAAATGAAATCTTCTGATCCATCTAAAAAAAAATGTAATTTTTAAATATCACAATCAAGAGGAAGTGTCGTCTGATATGTCTCTTTGATCTTTGTTGAGGTCTCTTAGAGTTTATTGGAAATGATTGATGATTTCTAGTCGATTATGATCATGGTCTGATGTGGTTCGATAGTCAATGTTGTGATTGGACATGAATGCTAAGATTGGTTGGGCTAGATAGGCTGGATCATGATCTGATGTGAGTGCTTTCATGTTAGTGTCTTTGGATAGTGAGGTGAGTTCTCTCAGAACTGATGGTGTGTCTTTGGGTATGCGTAAGCCTTTAGTGTGTTGACGTTGATAGCTATGAGGTAGTAAGGTGGATCAGCTGACTTAGATTGCCCTAGTATGTCAAACAGATAGGTTCTTAGGGTGTTGGATCAAATAAGACAAAAAATAACTTCTATTATATTTTAGTAAGCTTTATTGGAAATTTCGACACAGAAAGAGGTCCAGGTGTGGAGACATCATTCATCAAAAGAGTTAGTGAATTGAAATTTGACGTTAAAAGCATAAATATTGCCCATTCCAAGAGTAAAAGTGAGAACAAAAATGGTCAATTCCATATTTCGATAGACAAGGAAACGATTTGAAGTATCAGATTTTTAGAATCTAAACTTTTTGAATCGAAAGAATATAAATGGACAAAAACCACTAAATCAAATGTGACCAATGAAGAAAACCCTAAATTGGAAAACAAAATTAGGAGATTTGTTATCAAGATAACAAAAAATATACTCAATTATCATCCAAAAACTCCCAAAACCAGATAATTTTCTTATTTTTTCTCAACAATAGTTGAATAGTGTTAAATATCCCTAATTATCCTAACTTATGACCACTACCGAATTTCAGGTATGAGTTAATAAAAAAGGGTATATTGATGAATCTGACGGTTGAGCAGAAATGAATGATGATGATTGTATAAAACTAAGTATGATTTGATTTTAACATCTAGAAATTATGATTATTGGAGAATACTCGGTTGGAAAAACAACTCTAATGCATCAGTTTTGTAATCAAAGTATCCCTCCACCTAATAACCCACTTTGGGTAGATTTTATGAATAGAACTGTCGTTCTCAATGACAGTTTAATAAAAATCATGGTTTTCGATACTGCCAAACAGGAGAGATTTAACAGCGGTATCACAAAAAGTTATTATAGAATAGTTTCGGGGATTATTTTGGCCTATGACATCACTAATCGAGTATCATTTAATAGAGTAGGGTTTTGGTATAACAATTGTAAAAATAGTTTCCCAGCTCGTCATAGTTTTGTGTTGGTGGGTCTAAAAAGCGAACTATCAGATGAAAGAGAAGTCAAGAAAGAAGAAGGCGAATCCTTGGCACAAGAATATGGGATTCCATTTTTTGAAGCATCATCAATCCAAAACAAAAAAGTCGAAGATATTTTCCTATCTCTCGCCAGCATCATGATGCAAAACCTTCCTTCAGACCCCCAAAGTCCACAAATCAATAGCCATAAAGCATGTTGTTGACTTGAAGATAAATAGATTTACTAGTATTAAATGAAAGCTGCTTGATTTATTGATATTGATCCTTAACCTAATAACAACAGAAAATGGCTTTGAATACATGTAAATTGAAATAAAATCCCACAGTTATTATGATAGTCACTATTCTAGGTTTTTGTTGGAGTCAATTCATGCCACAGGGAGGAGAAGTCTCTGTAGTTGGTAATTATAGAATCCATACATTTTCTAGCAATGATACTTTCAATTTGATTCCTGGTTCGCAATTAAAAATCGAATACCTCATTATTGGAGGCGGTGGCGGTGGTGGAGGTAATGCAGGCGGTGGAGGAGGAGCAGGAGGAGTATTATTTGGAGAAATTGATATAAACAGTTCTCTTAGCGTTCAGGTAGGTGATGGCGGGAAGGGCCATAAAGGAACATCAAGCGGTGGAGGACTTGCAGAAAACGGATATTCTTCATCTTTAGGCTCATTGATCGCATATGGAGGTGGAGGTGGAAGAGGAGGTGGAGGCAATGGTGAAGGGGCAGATGGTGCTTCTGGAGGAGGTGGAGGAGGGACTAATAATGTTGCTAAGAAAGGAGGTTCAAATATTGATGGACAGGGTCAAATTGGAGGAAGTGGAATTGGGGCATCTTCTCAAAGTGCAGGAGGAGGCGGTGGAGGGTTTTCCATCGCTGGTTCGGCGGCAACAAAATCAAGGGGAGGAAATGGTGGAGCTGGTTTTGTGTCGAACATTACTGGTAATTATGTTGAATATGCTGGTGGAGGTGGTGGTGGATATCAAACTGAAACGAGTGGAACACCAGGGAGTGCTTCACATAGGTCAGGAAAAGGAGGTTCAGGCTCGCAAAATGGGGCAGATGCAAGCCAAGGATCCGGTAGTGGTGGCGGTGGTGCCTCAGGTCCATCATCCACATCAAATTCTCATAGAACAGGAGGTAAAGGAGGCTCAGGAATTGTAGTCATACGGTACATATGTTCTTCTGTGATTTATAATGTACCTACACATATCTCAAGGTTTAACCCAAAACATACCTTGATAAATATTTTGTACTTCATGGTAAATTAGCCCTTAAATAATGAATGATAATAAATCTATTGTTTTTAGTCCCTCCTCGTTTAATTTCGGTAATGTATTAGCGTCAACTAGGCCTATTTATAAGACTATTAATATAATCAATAGTTATGATTTTTGTATAGCAGGTTTTTTCAAGATTGATGGTTCAGATTTTTATATTAGAAAAGCAGATGATAATTTTTTATTGCAAGCACATACTGGTTTTGATATATTTTTGGCTAATTTTCCGAAAGAAACAATAATTATCAAACCTAAGTCTCAAATAAGTGTGAGTGGAATATTATATCCAGGAAAAAATCCGACGAAAATCGAAAAAAGCCTGTCTTTTATCTATCTCCATCTTTCTAGTTCATTAGATTTTAGCGAAATTACTGATTCAGAATTGGATCCAAATGATTTTGATGAAAGTGATTTATCTTCTTGCATTATTAATCTACAGGCAAATGTTTTGAATCCCGAATTTGAAATAACGCCCCAAATAGCTTTTCTTGATGATTGCTGTAAGGGAAAGCAATCAACAGTTGAGTTTTCTGTGAAAAATCTATCTTCTATTGATTTCCCGCTTTTGATACATATTCCTTCTGATATCATGATCGAATCCTATAAAGAGAACAGCTTTTTCACACTCTCTCCTCACATGAGTATTACATTCAAAGCAGTATACTTTCCTGCCGAAACTGGCCAGTTTTCTCGGATAATTGATATTCAGTATGCAAATTGTTCTAGTATTCATAAATCCTTTCGACTTATGACTTCAGTATCGCCAGCAATGACACCAAATGGATTCCCAGTTTTCTCTCCCCAAAAACTTGATTTTGGAAATGTTTTTGCAGGACACCAACAAGAATCATTTTTTAGTGTATCCAACAACTCTAATGATGATTATACTATCAACATTTGTAGTTTTTCTGAAATAGGTAATTCTCATCCTCTTAAATTTAAATCAGCTCTGAGATCTGAAGCTGAATCAGAAGTTCATATATCTCTGCCATCTCAAACATCGCGATCAATTTATGTTTACTATACACCTTCGGTTTCCTCAAATTCTAATCCCTCCACATTTGAGAAGCGTGTGTTTGTGGCAACTTTGAAGTTTAATTTGTTGAGAAATGACTCCGTGTTTTATAGAAGAGTCCCATGCCAAGTTTCTGTATGTCATTCTTCTATCTCATTGTCCCCATCTGTTATTAATTTTGGGGAAATTCAGGTTTCCGGACAAAGACGTCATGGACGGATTATGATATCAAATATATCACCATTAGCAACATGGGTCAAAGTTACATGCAGCACGAGGTGGATCGCATTTTCTAGCTCAAGAATTGAATTGCCACCTAACAAAACAGTTCCGTTTGATTTCACTTTCTTTGCCTACAAAACAATGCCTGATTTTATTAGTCATTTGAAGTTTATTAATGAGGCTAGTGTAAACAACCAAGAAGAAGTAACTATAAAAGCTAGTATCATGCCAAGTTTGGACGAAATTTCCCATAATTCTTACTATTCTTTGATATATGATCGGAATCAAAGCTCAATTATTGATTTTGGTTTTGTTGCAGCAAATTTCCCATCTTTGAAGTTTTTAGCAATCAAGAACGTTTCAAAATCACCAATATCTCTTTTAATTCACTCAACTTCGAAAAAAGAAATTGGAGTTTTTTTAGACAATTCTGATTATTCATCACCATTAATGAAATCTGTCTCACAATCTGGTATTTTGCCTAATAGTAATCCTGATTATCCTTCATTTTCCATTCCTTCCGAGAAGGTCAATATTTTTATTCTCGAAAAGCTCATGAGAGATAATTCTTCCTTTTTTAATAATCGCTACCAATTCAATATTGAGAATAATGAAAAACAAATTGTTGAGTTTTTCCAATGGCAATATGATCAATTTCGTCTCTTAATTTCAACTGGTTCAATTACATCAGCTCTTGACGAAAAACTAACCATAGCCCCTGGGTCAAAACTGCATTTATTTGTTTCTGTAACATCAATGCCATCAGATACTCTTATTTGGAGAGCACGAAAAGAACAACTCGAATTTTGCCTTGTTGATACTGAAGATAATATCCCCCCTCAGAAAATACCACTTATTTTCAATGTTGGTTTATCTACATCATTTATTTCCGCTCATAATCTCAATTATGGTGAAATGGTAAGAAAAACCATCAAAGAGTCTTCAATTTTATTGTCAAATGAATCTCCCATCCCTTTAATATACAAAATGCAGTGTGAAAAAGCCTCTGAATGTGTTTCTTTTGTGAGGAACTCGTTTGGTATTATTGATCCATTATCTTCGCAAAATGTTGTTATAAGATTTGAAACACCCCATGAAGGTAGTGTAAATGAGCAAATCCTTGTTTATAATCTTCTGAATCCTCTTGATACCCAGTATATTCATTTTAAAGCTAATGTACATCGAAGAGCAAATTTCTTTATTGACCCGATTGATATTGATTTCGGAGAAGTTCAATTTGGTTCATCAATAACAACTCTTTTCAATATTAAAAATATTGGTGAAGATTCTGCCCAATTTGAATTGTCTCACATACCCAAAGATAACCCTTTTTGCAAACCTATTATTGCTTTTCAATATAAACAATTGAGCGAACAGCATTTAAGCGAAGCAACTGAATTGCAAATTGAAAAGCAGAATAGAAAACTCTTGATTTTGGTTAGAAAGAATAAGACTGAAGCAGCAGATAAGATTAGGACAATTATTGATCAATTGAAAAAACATTCTGAGCAAAATGATATGAACATGGCATTTAAGAGTCATCCAAAATATATTGATCATTGCTCATTTAATTCGGGCCCACTTCAATCACATTTTTATCAAATTCAATTCATCCCTTCAATTAAATCTAATATATCAGTTATGAAACCATTTAAAGTTGATGGAATTATTAATGTTTTTGAAAATAATCGCCAAGATACAATAAAAAGTGTTCGATATAAAGCAGTTATAAAACCAAAGGTTAGCCATACATATGAGCCTGCAGAAGAATCATCAATAACATTGACTCCTTCATTTATTGATTTCGGAGGTGTTTTTATACATAGCTGTGCTTCAAATACCATAATGTTGACAAATAATTCCAAAACAAATGTACAAAACTTCTGGCTATCATCAAATAGCTCAAACGACGCGATTTTGAGTTGTAATGTTGATGAAGGACAAATTGAACCTGGAGCAACTATTCCAATTTCATTTGATGTTTTTCCTCTTGATGTTGGAAAAATGTCAAAACTTATTACTATAACAACACCCACTTCCTCTCAATCTTGTGAGATTCGTTTCGACTCCCTCTATCAGCAAGTCTTATCTTTCCCTTCATTTCCAATTGGAAAAAGTTTTATTGATTTCGAAATGATAAGTCTGAGTTCATTTCATACAATTGAGCACCGAAGGTCTTTTGATATCACAAATGTAAGTTCAAAAACGCTTTATGTTTCCATCGCAAATATTGAGAAAAGTCATATTACTATTTATGAGCAAGATCCCAGTGCTCCATTTGCTAGACCAATACCTCTATGTGAAGCAGAAACCCTTAGGATAAATATCCGTCTCAAACCGGATATCGATCAGGATTGTTATCGCAAGTATACCACTCTATCCATAAATGATACCATCATCATTCGTGCATTTGAGAATCCTGAGGATGCCAGTAATGCAAAACCTAATATACATGATGCATCATGCATATTCCGAACAGAGATTCCGGTGAAAGCATACGTTGGACGAATTGGATTATCATCAAGTGAAAAACTGATTGATTTTGGATCTATTGCACAGGGTATTTATTCACATACATTAATGATCAAAAATAGATCATCGTTGATACCATTAGATGTTTTTTGTAATTGTAGCCAAGGATTGTCTGTTGATCAAACACATTTTATTTTACCAGGACATAAGGAATCGAAAAATCCTCATGAATTATCAGTTTCCTTTTCTCCTTCAATCATTGGACTTAATTCAGGAAGGATTGTTTTATCAACAACAATTACCACATCTTTTCAATTATCAATCGATGTTATTGCCTTTATTGATCCAAAAATTATTACGATAAATCTTCCAAAAAATGATAAGAATTACTATTTACTTAATGCTGGGTTTATTTATTTCAATTCAGAAAAAGTATTTAATTTGAGTATTCCAGTAAATCTGAAAAACAACACTTCAGCAAGTATTCTAGGAGAAATACCAGAACTCTCTTCGAATTTTATTATTAAGCCATATGGATCCACAGAAGTTATAATAAGATTACCAGTCAATGATTATATTCCTCAAGAAGAAAAAGATTTTTCTACAAGATTGACCGTCAGAAACAGGACTACAAACAATATCATTCAGATAATTGATTTATTGGCCCAATTTGTGAACTCTAATAGTTCCCTTTCTACTAATACTATAGATTTTGGGAAAGTGATTAACTCTGAAATGAATTCTGAACTGATCCAAACTTTTATTGTGACAAATAACTCAAAAGGCGATCTATATCTTGATCTTATAAAAGATAGCCATATTTTCATTGTTCCAAAAGTTATTGGTCCGATAAAATCTAATTCATCAATAGAAATTCCCGTTCATCCTGATGTTGAACATCTGAAAACTCAATTCGGTAACATATCAGGTAATTTAATGTATATGAATAGGTATAATTCCAGCAATTCTCTTTCCATTAATGCTCAAATATCGATACTTCCAGCTTTCCTTCAATTTGAGGGACTTATTCATAGAGATAACATGTTTTTATTGGAGTTCTCATCTTTTAGTGAGGTTGTAAGAGAAGATAGAACAGAATTATCTTCAACAATTAGGTTTAAGGCAACTAACATTTTTGAAGATGAAATAGTAACAGAAATCGAAATATCCGAGTTCATTCAAAACGAAATACACTTCGAACTCAAACACAGCAATTCCTCACAAACCCTTGAAAACATGATTATTCAACCTTCTGAATCAATTGAGTTTAGATGTAAGATTGTTTTAATCGACCAAGATTCAACTTTACTTTTATCTCAACAACCGATAAAAATTGCTTCAATGACGATCAAATCAATAGGTTATCCCAAAATTCCAATTGTTATATTTTTTATTCCCAATTTTAAATAACCAAATAAAGGAGATACATTGAATATTGAACTATTAATTCAAAAATTTGGTTTTCAACGACTTTAAAATTTTTTACAGTCAAAAATCGAAATAAATTTATATAAAAGATTTCGCATTTCTCAATTTTTGTTAGGTGATTCAAAACCAATTATTTATGGCGAAAGTCCTTCACCCCAAGAAACTTGGTCCTTATATTATGCAAGACGAAATAGGCCATGGTTCTTATTCATCAGTTGTTAAAGCTGTTCGAATAGATGGTGAGATATATTCAGCTTGTAAAATAATTAGCAAAAAAATGTTGAACCAAACTATAAATCCTGAGCAGGTAGAAAAAGAAGTGCATGTTCTACATCAAATTCAACACAAAAGAGTTATTAAGCTTGTTGATTTAATGCAGGACACAATTAATTTTTATTTATTTTTAGAGTACTGTCCTGGAGGAAATATGGCTTCTAAAATCATCAAGAATGGGAAAATACCAGAAAATCAAGCAAAAAGGTATTTTTTTCAGTTAATGCAAGGAATTGACTTTATTCATGATAATAAGGTAGCTCACCGGGATATTAAATTGGAAAATGTTCTACTAGATAGCAAAGACAACGTGAAAATTGCAGATTTCGGCTTTTCTAGGTTTATTGAACCAGGTACTTTGTCTTCGACCATGTGTGGGACTCCTGCTTATGCTGCTCCTGAGATATATTGTTCTAATACGTATGACCCCATGTCCTCTGATATTTGGAGCTGCGGGGTTGTGCTATACACTATGATTACGGGCCACCTACCATGGCATGGCCATAATCAATTAAGCATTATGGATCAAATCATGAATGGGCATTTTTTCTTTCCAACATATATTTCTCATCCATTAGCTGACCTGATCACCCAAATGATGAACAAAGATCCGTCCCAAAGGCTCACATCAAAAGATATCCTTAATCATCATTGGTTCAAAGATTTTACCGATAATCAAGATGAATATAGCGAAATCATAGCTATTGATGAACAGAGAATTGAAGAATGCTTAACATTCGAGAACAAGTTAGTATTTCCATCAATGTTGCAGAATATGTTTGATGATAAAAAAAATGGGAAAATCATTGTTCCAATATTGAATGCCTTTACTAGAAGGAAATCAGTAGATCCGGCCGGAATAGGAGCACATAGTCAATTAAGAATCAATTTCCATAAAACAAAATCTTCAGATATTGCTCATGCTACCAGAAGGGGTAGTATTGCTGGGGTTCAAATCAAAACCCTTCAAAAAAATCCAACAATAACGTGTTAAAAAGTTGTTTTTAATCATTTCGACATGGATTTACAAGAAACACAACAACAACAGATATATTGTCCATCGAAAACCTGTTATATGCTTCATCTCTAAGCTTCATTGCTGCAGTCAATGGATCAACTTCTGGAAGGACTATATCAACGGCTTCTTGGTCCGAAATTACATCCCAGACACCATCACATGCCAAAATCATGAAAGAATCTGTCGGTAATAAAGATACTTGAACAAAATGAGGTGTTGGATTCACTGCATCACCTAAAAATCCATCACCAAGAGCTCTTGAAACAGCAAGCATTCCAGCAATCCTTCCATCTGCAACATAACTACCTTTGCTACGAATATAATCCGCTTCTTCTGGTAGATCGGGTTTATGATCAATTGTGAGCCTCTCGGCTTTCCCATCCCTACATAAAACACAACGTGAATCACCAGCATTTGCAACAGTTAGTTGGTTTCCAATCAATGTTGCAACAACTGAAGTTGTTCCAACATAAACACACCACTGTTTCATTTGGTTCTGAAGAGATTGGAAAGCTGTGGTATAAGCATTATGAACATTATTTGATTGAGCTAAACACTCACCAATCTTTACAGGAAGATTTTCTGCAGCATAATCTGCTGCTTCTCTTCCTCCGTGGCCATCAAATATACCAAACATGATTCCATTTGGTACAGGAACAGATTTCAGAGTAATGATAGCATCCTCCATTTTGGGTCTTCTTCCCATCATTTCCGCTCGAGCATACCTAATGTGATTCAAAGACTCGTTGTCCTCAGTATCTGGAAGAGATATGGATTTGTTATCCGCTTCATTAATGACCTGAAACAAAGAAGATCCTTTTGTGCGCTCGTTTTCTTTCATTCTAGCTCTTCCTGCCATCATTTCCCTCCCTTTAACGGATTTAAATGCTTCTATAACGGGTCCTTTGGGTTTGGAAAAAGGCATATCAGATATTGTGGTATAAATTGAACTTACAAGCTTGTTCCTTTCTGTTACCTCGTTCGTAAGATCCTTGAGTTTCTTAGACAATGATATAACGGTGATAGTGGTATTGGTTCTCAAGGAATTTTTAATACTTTCTGTAGAAGGTGGAGATAGTTTAGGCAAATCAACTCTCAAGGAAGTAATTTTCCTGGAAAAATTAATCAAATTGCATACCGAAGTTACAACATTTTCCTGCAAATTTGAGTCCTCAATAATCAATGAATTTAGATTTGGATGAACTGTGACAGAAGAAATAATCATGTGAATGGATTTTCCAAAGTTATTCTCTGAAATATCAAGTTGTGTTAAATTAGGAGCTCCTTTTATAAATGACGCCAAGTGAGAACCAAAAAACTCGTTTATTCCGCTTTTCCTAAACGAAACTTTAGTAATATAATGAGGAAATGTCATCCTCATAGAAAAATTAGTAAAAAACATGGGTCCCGTATTCTTCCCAGAAATAATTACACCGAATTTATCCTCGGATTCCGGAACTTTTTTCATGGAATCATATATTATCCCAACAAATTTCTGACAATCTCCTGATTCCCTCAATAGTTGGGGAAATCCATTCTCTATTTTCCTCAAATCATCAAAAAATAATCTAGCTCGAATATTCAGTATCTTGCTCGAGTCACACTGGCTGGTACCTGGCCCCATTTCGCTGAGATAAAAATAACATCGTATTTTTCGTTTTATACCAAATAGTGAGAGAGAAACACTAAGAAAAAGGTCTGACCTAGTGTCTTCCTATCACTTTGTTGAAGAACTAAGGATTTTTCGATATTGCAGAGTCCATTGAATTGATGTGTTATTGCATGGGATGATAGATATGATTTTGTACTTATAAAGTTGACACCACCAATATCACCACTGTGTGCAATCCAACACTTATCAACTGTTAAAGAACCAGACGTAACTACAATAAATAGCAGCCCTGCATTATCAGTGAATGTGGTGTTGAAAATTGAGGTAACAGCAGACCCACTATATATGACTGCATACCCACCGGGGCTAGAGGATTTAACAACATTGCTCCATTTCATTATATTATGAGCCGGACAATATCGGAAACCAATATTAATGGCATAAGCCTGGTTATTATAAAAGGTTGAAAATGACACTTCGCATGTTGTTTCCAAGAAACAATATAATCCAGCACAATAAACAGCATTGTTATTAGAAGAATTGATGTTGATAAACAACTGGTTTCCATTATGAGCTGAAAGAGAGTTATAAAATGAGCTAGAAATCGCACAGTATGAATGTGATGTCATAATATAGTAGTTGATCTTGCTTGATCCTGTGTTTGAGTACGAAAACTGCCCTCCATTATCTAAATCAGTCCCTGTAGCCGAACAATTACTCGCACATACCTTGTCAAAAGCACAGCCACCATATGATGGGCAATCAAATCTTATTGCTCCTCCTTTGCCACTACTGATACAATTCATAAATTTACTATTTTCGATAACCAAATGGCAAACTGAACTGGAAACAAAATAAACAGGGCCACCGCTTCCACTAATTTCAAAATATGAGATATGGCATTGATTTAAATAATAATTGCCTCCAGTAACACTTAACTGAGAACTAAGAGTATTAATTTCTTGGCTGCTTTCACTCGGGAAATATGTAGAAAACAAGAAAACAAAAAACATTATTTAACAATGAAATTTGAAAAAAACCACTTTTCACTTTTTCTCCATAAAACAATCCTCACATTGGCTATATCCTCAGCAGAGATGATTAATGACATCATAATCTCTCTGATTTATTAGTGATCATTGGATACTATCACATTTTCTTCATAAAAATAAACAAGGAAAAAAATTAAAAGGAGAAAATATCTCTTTTTATCTCATCTTATATTAATGTAGCATCCGCCAACTCTTGATTCACGATAATAACATGCCTGTTGTATCCACTGGCAAAAAACTTATTGGTGATAATAATATCAAAAGCCCTCCAAATGATTGAAACAACCAGAAAAACAAACATATTGTCTTGAAAATGCTAAAAAGGGATGATCAGGGATTATGCCCATCCCTAATAAGTGGTTCAATTATTTATAATCTCTTGAAGCCAGTTGCTTTGACCACTAGATCATTTTCTGTGTTGAATCAAAGACAGACTTTGTTTGAGAATTAGTTGGCATTTTTTTTGTTGATGCCAGAAGTTGTTTTTCAGTGTCAGAATAAAACAAAACATGTTGAAAAAAAGGTTTTGTCTTGCTTGAATAAATATTTAGATGAATATTCGATAAAAGAACGAATTGTTTTGAGTGATTCGTGTGATTTTGATGTTTTTTGTCATTTCATTGATTTTATTGTGTCAGGAAGTATTCCTAGTGATAGGAATGATCAAATTGGAGTAATAAATTTGTTGAGAGAATGGGAAGCACATTTTGGAATTCTTGATGGTTTTCGTTTTCGTCTTTGTTGTCAAGAGAAAGATGGAATTGTTATTTATAATGGAGACAAGTATGAAGTGAATATCGGATGCTTGTTTTTTCATAGTGAAGTTTTTCGAGAATTCTACAAGAATAGTTGTGGGATGGTTTTTAACTTTGATTCATCATATTCTAGAGAATCATTTGAAGTGTTTCTAGATCTGATTCATAATCGAATCAGTTATCCAAGTGTTGAAAAAGCAGGTGATGTTTATGATATTTGCAATTGTCTTCATTGTGATTCTCTTTGTCAACTTCTTAATGATGATTCATCTG
>Ga0074193_1002071_pt1 | contig 20121 bp, 22 predicted proteins | sample EPASupsiteHSE605_FD_64523 | JGI IMG/M metagenome (GOLD analysis project Ga0074193, IMG submission 64523) | Bioremediated contaminated groundwater from EPA Superfund site, New Mexico - Sample HSE6-05 | ecosystem: Environmental > Aquatic > Deep subsurface > Groundwater > Contaminated ... | reverse complement strand
ATTGAAGGAGATCAATACCATCAATCAATACCTGACCTTTAGTAGGTCTTTCTAAAAGATTAATACATCTGACCAGGGTGCTTTTACCTGCACCGCTGTATCCTATTACTCCAAATATCTCAGATTGATTTATAGTTAAATTCACATCCTTCACCGCATGAACGGAACCATTGTCTGATATAAAGGTTTTTGAAACATCTACTAGTTGAATCATTAGTTTCTCCTAATTGTTCTGATTTTTTACATTTTCTGCGTGTTGCTCTTTAATTTTTTCAAGCAGGGCCGGATCCAAAATAATATCCAGCGCTGTGTTAGCAAGAACCTTAGCTCCCAATCCTATAGAGCTTAACCCTAAATCACTCCTTGACGCTTCTCTAAATTCTATACTGTGCCCGGCAATGTATTCATTAGCAATTTTGATATTTGGATGAATAGTTGGAACTACCTGACTTATATTCCCAACATCCGTTGAGCCACTTCCTTTATTAGTTTTATCCCTTGATATAAACTCTCCATATCTATTTAAATGCTTTTCATATACCTCATCAAATAAAGGTGTTGGTACTACATTATCTACACTATTTTGAAATAAGCCGTATTTATATTCTGCTCCGGTTTGAAGTGCTGCTCCTTTGACTATATTTTCAAACTTGGCGTATAAATCATTTAGAATAGGTCTGGATTTTGTTCTAAGATAAAATCTGGCACTTGCATAGTCAGGAACAACATTTGCTGCTGCACCACCATTAGTGATTACCCCATGAATCCTTACATCATCTGTTAAATGCTGCCTTAATGCGTTGCTTGCATTATAAACCTGTATGATAGCATCTAACGCATTAATTCCCATTTCAGGTGATCCCGAAGCATGAGAAGCCTTTCCAAAGAACTCTACATCTACTGGATCATTAGCCAAAGTTGTACTGGTTAAACCATGCTCACATCCTGGGTGAGCGCCCAAAGCAATATCCACATCATCAAAGAATCCTTCCCTTACAAAGCTCCCTTTTGCACTTCCGTTTTCTCCGCCTTCTTCTCCCGGTGTTCCGTATACTCTGACCTCTCCTCCCACTTCGTCGATTATTTCCTTAAGTGCAACTGCTGCCAAGGAAGAAGTAGCACCAAATAGGTTATGACCGCATGCATGACCAGTGCCGGGAAGTGCATCATATTCTGCATAAAATACTACTGTTGGGCCAGGCTTTCTGCTCTTATATCTTGCATCAAACCCAGTGCGGTGTCCTGCAACATCCAGCTTTACATCAAAGCCTTCCTTGATCAATTGCTCAGATAATATTTTACTTGCAAAGAATTCATAATTACTTACCTCAGGCTTATCATGAATCTGTAATGCTATATCCTTGTAAATTTCCACCTTATCTTCAACTGCTCCATCGATTAAATCTCTAATATTTGTCATAATATCTCCTCCTAGAATTAATAAAATAAAAAAACCTACTTTCATATAAAATAAGAAAGTAGGTTAAATACGTATACTTTCTTATCTTTCAAACCTTTTGGTTTGCAGGATTTAGCACCTCGAATTTTTACATTCAGGTTGCCGTGCTTCATCGGGCCAGTCCCTCCACATCTCTTGATAAGAATAAATATTAAATTTTATGTTAATGAGCTTTGATTCTAAAAAATTAATAAGGTATTAAAAAAGCCTGCCTTCCAGATAAGAAAGCAGGCATTAAATAACCATTTCATTTCTTATCTCTCAAACCACTTGGTTTGCAGGATTTAGCACCTCGAATTTTTACATTCCGGTTGCTGTGCTTCATCGGGCCAGTCCCTCCGCATCTCTTTATAAGTTTTTTTAATATTAATTTTTTCTTATGATAATACAAATCTTGATACTTGTCAACCATTTTTTTAAAAATTTTTATTATTTTTACATTTATTGTTATTATCCATAGAATATAATAACTTAAGTAACAGGCACCGTCGGCCGTCGGCACCGTTTCATATACCTACTTATTAATATTAATTCACTTATTATACTATTTTATGATTAATTTATCAAGCTCTCTGCAAGGTCATTTTATGAATAGTACTTTTGAAATTTGCTCTTTGGTTTATCAGGCATTGTCATCTTTATTTTTCCATCTAAAAGCAATGGAGCAATATATGTCTTGATAAAATAAGTTGGTGCTTCAAATCCAAATTTATCTGCAAGTTCTTCCCTAGAACGTGGTGTACAACAGTAATCTAAAATCTCCTTTTCTTTCTTAATTGCTTCCCCTAGCTCAGCCACTTTTTTATAAAATATAACTTTGAATACTCCTCGCCTATCAATAAAGACTGGAGATGGCATACCAGCTTTCTTGAGCTCTGCTACTATAGTAGGAATTCCCGAAAAGCGGTTTTCTGTATCAATCATAATTTCTAAAGCTCCTGCCATATAGGGATTCCTAGTATCAGCTGATGCTTTGCCCAAATCATCTACTGTTATTCTACCATAAAGACCACCCGGATTTTCAAGTTCCAATCTATCCTCATACATTACTAAGCGTATTGGAGAACGATCAGTGTGTACGCTATAATCTCTATGTATTAGAGCATTCAGTATAATTTCTCTAACTGCTTTTATGGGGTATTCAGGTTTATCAGCACGAGCTCCATCATCAGTTATGATGGTCTTCACTTTCATATTTCTTCGAACAAAAGCAAGTGTGTTTTCCAACATTTGTGTAATGGTGCCTTCGATACGCTTGTTATCTACAAATCTCTCACCATCATTGCCAAGTTCCCCTATTTCCTTACCATGTACTACCATTGCAGTTACACTAAGCTGCGGAAAAAATTCCTGAGGATATTCACTCAGCAACATTAATCCCGTTAATGTAGGGAGGCCATCTTGACTGATGCCCTGAGTTTCAAGTATTCGTTCATTATCGAGATTTAGTAAATTCTGTTTTTGTCTACGCAGCTTTATCAGGTATTCCATTACATTGTCCTTTGAAAGGTTTTTCATTGTTGCTCTATCGACAGTTCGAAGTTCATCGTGTGTTCTTCTTTTGAATGCTTCATAGCTATATATTTCATATTCCGTCATGGGCTGGTCAGAATCACCAACGCGAATATAAGATCCACGTAATCTTCCTGCACCCTTATAAAAACATGGTTTGTCATAAATATCTAACTCAGAAATTTCTGCACTAACTACTAATTTATCTTCTATTTGAGCAACCGTAAATAATGGTCTTACTATGGGTTCCATCTGTAAGGATTGCTCCATAACCTTTCTTTGCAGGTCCTGTGCATCATATACACCAGTCACTTCATATCCACCATTTTCGTCAATGCCAAAAATAATTATACCTCCACCAGGCTGGTTAGAAAAGCTTGATAATGTATCATAAAGCTTTAATGGTATACCTCCTGCTGCCTTCTTAAGTTCAATATGTTGTTTTTCGCATTTTGCAGAAGTAATTTTTTTCACCAATTGCATTAATTCTTCTTCTAACACAAGATATCCCTCCTTTTTACTACTATCATACTATAATTTTATGCAAATATCAAGATTTTATGCAAATATTTTTATATTTTAGTTGAATTTTTATATTTTAGTTAAATTTATTATAAGTTTTTGTTAAATTATTTCACTAAAATCTTTTATACATTTTCGAATCATGCTTTTAATTTTTAATAAATATAAGGGAGTCTATACATATTAATTTTCAAGATAATTTGAATGCATTTTAGTACATGTTATTCACAAAATTATAAAATAACTTGATAATTTAAGTGACATAAGTAACATGGCCAAAAGATATATAAAACAATTAAATTATGAATTTTTTTCCATTAAAATATGCTCCTCCTTATTATTTCTTATGTAAGGGGAGCATATTTAAAAATATAATTTATTCATAATGTGTCCACATACAAATTACTTTGATAGTATGCTCGTTTCTAAAGGTTCGCTACTTCTTTTAATGTCGTACATCTTGATATGTGTACTTATTTATCTTTTGTAAAATATTCAAGTGCTTTCTTTTCAGTGTCTTTTATTTGATATTCAATGAACTGTTGCGTATCTAACGCCTGATCCCATATTGATTCAGGAAATCTATCTCGAATTGAATTAGCATACTCCGTACCCGAAAGAGGTGTCCAATATTCAATTAAACTGTAATAACCATTATCTTTAGAAAAAGTAATAGCAACAGCATAATGACCTCCACTAACATTTTTGAGCAATTGGGCCTTATACGTATATTCGGCGTATAAGGCCATAGTATAAACCGTCACTAATTCATCACTTTCATCAATCAACAAATTAACATGAGATTCCGTTTGGTATTCTCCCTCAGTATATTTTCCAATATTACAGTTAATAATTGTGTTAGAAATTGCTTTTTCTAAGTCAGAATACCGTTTTGGTTTGTCAATATTATTTTCTTGTGTTTTATCTTCCAAATTTGTATCATTTAAAGCATCTTTATTTTCAACTTCCAAATTTAAATTTTTGCATCCGCTAAAAAAAGCTAATATTAATACCATTAACAAAATATATTTGTACATACTTTTAATAAAACCTCCTTTTTTATGATATGTAGCTAAAATTAGCTGCTATAAATACAAAGCTGTGCTTTGTATTTATAATTTTTTAAAATTTCAAACAAAAATGGGGCTCCATTTACTATATTACCTTATTAAATAATTTATTCTTTTTAGTACGAAAGTTAAAATAAACGCTTACCCATAATTCTCACCCATTTGCTTTGTTTTTTCTTGTCATATTTAATTTAAAGGCTTCCTATGTTCTTATTTTACCACAGAAAGCCTTATTGGTTACCCCTTAAAGTGAATCCAATAACCTCACAATAAAACTTTCTGCTTTTTTTAAATCTCTATTATTCGGATGCCCCTGTGATAATTTACCAATAACATCAAAAATCTTATTGTTGGTAAATTCCGATGCCATAAAGCTTCCCTTACATGCAAAGCTGCCCTTGTTTATTGCTCCCTTTGACTCTAAAAGTTTAATTAGACTATTGTTATAGAACTTCATCCCAGCTCCATTTGTGGAAAATACAAAAACATTTTTACCTTTTAATTTCAATTTTTCAACTAGTCTAAACAATTTTGGTGACAGGCTTTCCCTGTACACTCCAGAACCAAATCCAATCAGATTGTAATTATCTATGTTTATTTCACTAACATCCCTTATATTTATAAGCTCACATTCAGTTTTTTCAGCAAATATCCGTGCAATTTTTTCAGTATTATTTTTATATTCAGAACAATAAACAATCAAGGATTTCATAAATCATTTCCCTCACTTAAAATTTCTTATCATTTTTATAGGGCTTGTATTGTCATTGGCAAGCTGCTGATAATATATGGTCTGGTTATTGATAATTCGGAATTAAGCATTTCTTCAGGTGCTCCTGAAAAAAGTATATTCCCACCAGAAATTCCTCCACCAGTTCCAAGCTCAATTATGTAATCAGCCTCCTTCATTACGTCTAAACTGTGTTCAACAAGAAACATACTATTTCCTTCATCTACTAGATGGTTAAAAAGCTTCATAAGTTTTTTTACATCATAAAGATGAAGTCCATTAGTCGGCTCATCAAGTATAAAAACAGTACCATGCTGATTTAGCTGACTCGCAAGCTTAACTCTTTGCAGCTCTCCTCCAGATAAAGTAGTCATGGACTGGTTTAGGTGTATATATCCAAGCCCTACTTTTTCAAGAGAATTAAGTTTTTCTATAAAATTTTCATATTCAAAAAATTCAATGGCTTCCTCAACACTGAAGTCCATTACTTCTGCAATATTTTTACCATGATAAGTGTATTTAAGCACTTCCATAGAATATCTGTTGCCATGACACACATCACAGACAGTTTCAATAGAATCCATAAAGGACATTTCTGATATAATAATGCCTTTGCCACCACATGCAGGGCATGCACCTTTTGAGTTAAAACTAAATAAGTTTCGATTGACATTGTTTTCTTTAGCAAAAATATCCCTTATACTATCTGAAATATCTAAATAAGTTGCTGGTGTTGAACGTAAATTTATACCAATATCCTTCTGATTAATCGCAATTACTTTTTCATAAAATACATTTTGAAAATGTTCCATAAGTGAGCTTTTTCCAGAACCTGCAACGCCCGCTATGACTGTTAATATTCCTAACGGCAGATCCATTGTTATATTATTTAAATTATGTAAATTAGCATTTTTAATTGAAAACCACCCCGTAGGTTTTCGTATATCTTTTTTAAGAGAAGATTTCAGACCTAATAGTTTTCCAGTTAAATTATTAGAATTAATAAGTTCATCGTATGTTCCTTTAAACATAATCTCTCCGCCATGAACACCAGCTTTAGGACCCATGTCTATAATATAATCAGCCATTTTTATTATTTCTCTGTGGTGCTCTACGATTAAAATTGTATTTCCGTGATTTCTTAACTTTATGATGGAATTTTTCAAAAGATCAATATCCTTTGGATGAAGACCTACACTTGGTTCATCAAGAACATATACCATATCAGTCAAAGATGAATTAATGTACTTAGCAATTTTTATTCTTTGAGCTTCACCACCTGATAATGTTCCCGAACTTCTGCTTAAGGAAATATAGCCTAATCCAATTTCTACTAAAGCTGTAAGGCGTTTTACCAGCTCTCTCTTAATATCCTGTGCTATAGGATTTTCAATTGATTTAATAAATTCGATTGCATCAGGTATAGACAAATCGTCAACATCTGCTATGCTTTTACCGTTTATTTTGCAGCTTCTAATTTTTTCATTTACTCTTGAACCTCCACATTCAGGACAAACAGCTGTGGTTACCATTTTTTCTAAAATTTTTTCATGAAGCTTACCTTCCTTACTATTTATAATACTTCTGTACATCCTAGGATATATTCCTTCAAATTTAGCTGTTTTAGGCCAATTTGAAGGTGGATTTTTAAGCTTCACTTGAGGTGAGTAAAGGAATAAATCTAATTCTTTCGGTGAATAATCTTTTATCTTTTTATCTAAATCAAATAAACCTGTGTAAGCATATCTTTTCCAGCGCCATGCACCTGTTGTAAAAGCTGGAAAATTTATTACACCTTCATCATTTAAACATTTATTAAAATCAACAAGCTTATGTATATCAAGGTCTGTAACCTCTCCTAACCCATCACATTTAGGACATTTACCTAATGGATGATTAAAAGAAAAGCTATCAGAATATCCAACAAATGGCTCTCCTGCCCTTGAAAACAAAAGCCTTAAAAGAGCATGAATATCAGTATATGTCCCTACAGTAGATCTAGAATTTGCTGTTGGCTTTTTCTGGTCTATTACTATTGATACTGGGAGGTTTTCTATTCTTTCAACATCAGGCCTGCCGTATTTGGGCAAATATTGCTGAACAAAGCTCGGAAACGTTTCATTGAGCTCCCTCCTTGATTCTGCTGCTATCGTATCAAGGCAAAGTGATGACTTACCAGAACCTGAAATGCCTGTAAATACTGTTATTTGTTTTTTAGGTATCCTCACAGAAACATTTTTCAAATTGTTTTCTGTTGCATTTATTATGTTTATCGTACTAATTTCAACATCATTCATTTCAGTTTTGCTGCTCCTTTAAATAAGATTATATTTATAATTCTTATACCAGTAATTTAAGCTTATCTAATTACAATAATATACCATAATTATTGTTTAATCGTCAAATGATTCAGAAATCAAAAACACCATAATTCTAAAAAATTTATGTTGGACTTCCATAAAAAGTACTACGTCTTCTTTATCTATATTCATTCATAAATGTTTAAAACATATATGTGCTGGGTAATATAATATATAATCTATTTAATTCAGAAAAGATTAATCATGAAAAAAATTTTGATAATACTAACTTTATTAATCGTAATTTTTACAGGGTGCAATATATCTAACTTATTTATTAGGCGCCGACAAGGTTGTTACACAAATTAATTATTGGAACTGAATGTTTTTCTGCATAGGGCTAGGAATTGAGATGAAAGATTTTTTCGATTCAGACTTATTTCAAGACTTAACTGACAATTGAATTAAAATAGGCATCATAAAAAAATAGTATCGAGGGGAGTATATAATATATGAGAAGTGAAAATTTACCTATTGGATTATTTAATGGAACAGATGTTGTAACTCTGTAAAGACAGCAGTATTTCATATATAAGCAAAATTTATCACAATCTTGAGAAAAAATATATGCACATGGTTTCCGGAACTTTAGAATTGCCTTTGACTACCGATTCCATCGAACAAACCAAATTATTCTTCTTTGCCATGTTATTGATCCAGTCCTTTAATTGTTTTGGACTACTTACTATCATGATAGCACCTCCATATACTGTCGTACTAATTCCCTTATGTTGAAAAGTTCTGCATACTCTAGCAATTTAGCAAAATCTGCTCCTGGTTCCTTCATATATTGTTTCACCGCAGTAATTACCAAATCTGTATCAAGCTTATCTTTTTTTCTAAGGCAATCACAAATTGTTCGTTCTTTGTTGTAAACAACAATTTCATTACCGTAAGGTGATTGTAAACTCATTTTACCAATTTCATAAAGCTTTTCATTTGAATAAAAAAATTTATATTTATCTTTACTCCTTAAAAGTCTGGTATTATATCCTGAAGGAATAGTTAACATCAATTGCAATGGTGTCCTATCACTTAAATCGTGAAAAAACAATGCTGTTTCGTGAGAATAAATACCTTTTTTACATCTATACTGTGTAATAAAGTACTCATCTTCCATGTAATTAGCATCAATATAGATTCCTCTTCCAACTCTTTCAATTTCACCTGACTGATTTAATCGTTGCAATACCTTATTATCAATCCCAGCTTCTTCAGCCTGTTTCGATTCCAGAATTCCATTATTCTTCTTCATTAACTCAAAAACTAATTCTCTCCCTACCATGTAATCACCTCTATTGTCTTTTATGTTCGTGTTAATCTTACCACGTACGAACATAAAAGACAATAGTTTTTTTAGTATCTATACTGATACTTTAACAAACTAATGAAATATCTATTCTCCTCTTGCTATTCTTCGACATTCTTTCTTATAATTTCAATTTACATAAGGTATGATATCGTCAATAAAATATTCCGTCTTTGGTTTTGAAAGTCCATTAAACTGCTTATGAATCTCCCGTTGATCTTCAAATCCTAAATATACCTTTGTCCACATGTTTGATGAATAGATTTTCTATTTTAGACAAACAAGAAAAACCTTATAACTATGTAGATTTACATGTTTCTTAATGCTACGATACTTTTAATTCACCAGTAATATTATAAAAACATATTATTCATATTATGATAATTATTTTAGTTCTCTTACTGCTATAGGATAAATATATCCGTAGCTATAAAATGACCTTTCTTCTATTCCATGCATCCAAGAATCATGTATTGTTACTAAATCCATATCTATCTCATACCATTTTCCAACTTCAAAATTAGGAATATCTTCATAATCTAAATAAATATCATATTTACTTTCATCTATATTCAAAATTCGTTGGCCTCTAGTTTGTTCTTCCCTTTGTACCAAATCAAGTTCTTCTTTAATATTACTTGAATTATTGTGATGGTCATACTTAATTCTTAAGGTACCTCTTAAAGTTGGACAACCATCAACATAATGCATTAAATCTTCACTCGTATAAAATTTTGCTTGTACTTGAACTTTATTATCTATTGTGTCCTGTACCCACTTATCAAGAAAATTTTCTATCCAATCGTCCTTCTGCAATATATATTCAAGATATTCCCCTTCTGCTGGACTACACGCTTGAACGTATTTACCTTTTGAATCATTCCAATAAGGGGTACTACCTTCTAACTGATACTTTAACAATTCAGAATACTCTTTACCCTGGTATTCTTTATCTCCATTTAAATAGTATAATAAACTCTTTTTATATTGTTCAGAATTATTATTTATTGTAGTATAATTTCTGTTATGCATCAAAGCCATAAAATTGGTATAATCATTAACTGTTGTCTCTAACATTTTCGTTCCATATTTCCATTCTCTGTTTTGCTCATTCAACGTTTCATCTAATATTGTAGGGTATGTATATAAATGACTCAAATCAACTGGTGGCAATTCATCAAAAGGACTATTAATATCCGGTATATGTATATAAGTTGGTATCCTGACAGATTCATTGATAAGCCTATTTAAAGCTGTAATCGCTTCTGCTCTAGTTACATAGCCCGTTCTATTAAATTTGTTATTAATTACTGTCATCAACCCCTCGTTAACAACAGTAAATATCTTTTTGTCCGCCAATGTAGTATCATTAATCTGATTGCATATGTATTTTAGTTCTTCTAAAGTATAATCTTTTATTTCATTATTATTTTCATTATATTCACTTTTTAAAGCATCATATAATACTTCTGCCATCACATTTCTTGTCAAATTTGGTTTTAATGCACCGCGTGAATTTTTAACATTAATATCCCTAAAATCAGTATATTTATCTTTATTCTCCAATATATTGGATGCTGCAAGAGAATACTTACTTCTCCACCCTGTGTCGTAGTTCTTTCCATAATTTTCAGGGTATAGTGACCCCAACTTGTCCACCATATAATCTTTGAAATAATTATGTTCTTCCAGATACCAATCACCAAACATTTCAGGTACATCTACTTTTCCCTCGGCATCCTCCAAACACATAAATGAATATCCCATCCATTCTAAAAATTCTTCAAATGTAATATATTCTTGTGGTCTAAATAATCCATCAGCAAACATCTGCATAAAATCTGGATTTACGTTGGCAACTTGAATTATGCTATCATAAAACCAATCCGTGGAGTTAACATCTTTAAAAGTAATATTACTTTCTACATTTCCTTCTTGAACTTTTTTATCTGTTTCTTTATCTTTTTTTGTTTCTGCATAAACAGCTGTATAAGATGTCATCAGTAATGTTACCATCAAAACTATTGCTACTATCCTTTTCATGAGTCATACCATCCTTATGTATTTTATCGTTGATAAATTCTAACTTCCATATGAAAATAACTTACCAAATTAGGTTTCATTAATATATGTCGTACAAATTACAAAAATATTTATATTTGTAATTTTATGTTAATTTATATATGAAATTTAAAATTATTGTAAAATGAAAAAGTAAATTAATTTATAGCAAAACTGTATGAATGTGTTTGTCAAGTGAAAATTGACCCCTTTTCTAATTTAATTCTGACCCCTTAAATCTCGGCTTTCTTCCCATTTAAACGCCTCCGATAAAACAATTTTATTCCTTTATTTTACATTATATCTAATTTTTTTGCTTATTGCAACAAAAAAGAGATCTGCATAAAAAACAGTTCTCTCTATTAAAAATTATATTAAATTAATATAAATAAATTATTAAGTTAAGTACCAGATATGGAATTTCAAGTAGCTGGTACGTATGCCGTTCCACCAAGGTTGCCATGTACCGAAGCCTATTCAAAATTTATTCATAATGTGTCCACATACTAATTACTTTGATAGTATGCTCTTCTTTATATACCTGATAAACAAAACGATGTTGATGGTTTATACGTCTAGAATAAGATCCATATAAATCACCAATAAGTTTTTCATATGGTGGATATTCTTGATAAGGGTTTGAACTTACAATTTCTAATAAACTCTTTATTTTTTCAGAAAACCCTGCTTCTAGAGCCTTTCGCTTATCCTTTAATCCCTGCTTTGTATAAACTACTTTCCATTCAACATCATTCATCTGTATCCTCCAAACATTCATCAAGAGGCGTATTTAATCCCTCAATAATTTTATCTCGCATTGTTGGAATAGAGCTGAGATATAATGTTTCCTCCATGGCTCTGAAATCAGCTTCTGAAATAACTACAACATTTCCATATTTTCCAGTTACTACAACAGGTTCACTTGTTGTTATTGCTTCTTCCATTAATTTAAAAAAGTTATTTCTAGCGGTTGTAGCATTAATTATAGACATATTAACACCTCCTGTTAACGTACATATTGCTGTACATGAATTATATCGTTATTATATTCAAAAGTCAATAATTAATACCTGATATAAAAATAAATTTATTGAATTTAATTATAAGGAAAATTATAATGAAATAAGTTAAGTACCTGGTACCAATAAGTTGTTTTAAGAAGGCTACACAACAACAGTTTCAGCTGGTTACTGTTACAATTATGCTTTTAACTTATCTAAATTTTCTTCAATATCAAAAATTATTTCTTCACCATTATTTACTACAACACATGGCAATCCTACCCTATTTTTTTCTTTTATTTCATTAAAAACTTCATAATTATCTCTGAACTTTAAAAATCCTTTTAAATTAAGCATATTTTCAGTAATATCCAAATACAAATAGTTTATATTATTTTGCAAAAGTAACTCTTTTGCTGGTGAACATTGTGGTCAATGCTTACTTCCATACATTAAAATTTTTTTCATTATTATCCTCTCTTTTTTTCTGCTTATTTCTAAAACTTGTCAATTGCATTACTTCCAATCTTTTGATTGGTACCTAGCAATACAATAGAAATTCTAAGAAGTCAAGTAATATTAGTTTCTACACGTTATATAAATATTATTCGTTAACCTAGTTTGTCACCTTTTTTAACAGGCTGTTCTGGTTGAATTAACACAACCCCTTGAGATCCATATACTCCTAATATTAACACTTCTGACATGAAATCAGCAATTTGTCTCGAGGGGAAGTTTATTACTCCCAAAACTTGCTTGCCAATCAGCTCTTCCTCTCTATAGCACTCAGTTATTTGAGCACTTGATTTCTTTATACCAATTTTGTCACCGAAATCAACCCATAGTTTAAGTGCAGGTTCTTTAGCTTTTTCAAAAATTTCTACCTTAATAATTTCTCCTACCCTAATATCTAGCTTCAAAAAATCGTCAAATGTAGACATATTCTGTTCCACCTTTCTTCTATCCATATTTAATAACAATCTTATCTTATAATAAAATATTGTTTTATATATAGGATAACTCTAAATTTCCGATGATTTTATCTTATCTTCCATATTTTCTTTTTCAAGTTAAGTACCTGGTACCGAAGCCTTTAAATTTGCTGTTTTAGTTAGGTGTTCAGTTGAAGCTTCATATACTAGCCATCCATATTGTCGGGTGAAAACAATCCGTCAACAGTCGTATTGAGTAATTTCGCTAACCTAAATGCCAATGAAAGAGTGGGGTCATATTTGTTGTTTTCAATAGCTATGATGGTCTGCCTTGTAACCGCTAAATCTTTCGCCAGATCTTCTTGGCGTAGACCAGCTTCTTTTCGCAATTTTTTAATATTATTTTTCATATCATACTCATGCTAAATTATTATGCAGAATATAAAATCCCATGGAAACGACAATTGCAGCTATAGCAATCGACAAAATAATACTCCAAAGAATTTTATTTGGCTCCTTATATTCCTCATCACCTAAAATCATTTTTCTTTTCATAATAATTTCAGAAAATCCTTGAGTTAATACTGCACCAATCAAAATCCACGATGGTACTATGTTGAATTTTTGTCCGACTGAAAACGTCAAATAGCACTCGTACAAAGTCCAAATTGATAGTGCCAAAAGAATAAACTTGAATCCATATTCTTCCGAACGCAACCTTATGTTCCTGTCCATTTCATCCATTTTTTTCACGTCTATGACCTCCTTGTAATGTTAAAAACTCTTTACATTTATTATTATAGTCGCTTGCAGAAAAATGTCAAGAACTTTTTACATTTTGTTCAAATACGTTCAATTATCTGATTTATTTAAGTCAACGATGTGATATGAGTACTCATATCTTAAAATAAGTTAAGTAAGTTAAGTACCTGGTACCGTAAGTTCGGTACCGTAAGTTCGTACCGATGCCTAACAACCAAGTTCTCTTTCAGTTTTGCTTGCATCAGTATAACAAGAAGCTATAGTGCGGGTATTCTTAAATTTCAACCTTTAATAGAATAAGTTAATTTTTGGGTGCCTGGTAAAGGGTGCTTGTTTTTCTTCTTAACAATAATAAATGCACACGCACCTAATATTACAGCTTAAGAAATAATCCCTGTAAGTTGCAGGTACGTCCCCCAATAAGTTAAGTACCTGGTACCGAAACCTTTCTAAATCTCATCGGTTGTATTATCCCATCTGTGTGAAAAATTGCCATAACTTTACTTGGTTGATTAAGAATTTTTATAATGATTTCCTTCTTTATAAAATACTGGACATTCCAGGGTACCATCTTCATCTTCATTCTTTAAAAATTAATTAAAAAAACTTTAAAAAATGTTACGTTTTTTGTTCTTAATTTGTCTATATAGTATATAACATTTTTTGGAAATATAGCATATGACAAAGTATAAAGAAGGAGGTGATGCCTATGTTGCAATTTGCTGTTTTTAAAACTGATGTCCATTGTTAATATTGTAAGAAAGTCAATTTAAAAAATTACCAAATAATGAAAAATAACTGAAGCAAAATTTGAAAGGAGAATAAAAAATGATAAATAAAAATTTAGGTTCAAAGAATAAAAAAAATACTCGCATGCTTGCGTTTATTCTTACTTTACTAATTGCATTTGGAGGTGCGTTCCCAGCATATGCTACTAACGTGAATAATAATGACATTATTGATAATTCAAAGGTTGCGTCAATTAAAAACTATGAAAACTGGCTAAAAAACAATTGCAGTACTGATGAAAAGGATTTAGAAAAATTTCAAAGACTAACCGAAAAGCAGAAAGTTAAATTTATTAACTATTTGAATGATCCAGAACTTTTAGTAAATGCTCTTTCTACTTCTTTAGAACCTGGAGAATCTAAAAACTTTGATGCTAATGATGACATTTTAGTAACTTTAAGTGAAACTATCGAACCAATCAATACATCATCACAACAAGACTCCTTATCATCAATAGCTACAGAAGAATTTAGAAAGGCTTCATATATAAAATCTGTATCATTTTTCGGTGTCAAAGTACTCGAAGTAACCAGTTGGATACGATATTCTCATGATGGAGAAAGCATAATTGAAATTCAAGGTAGTGCACATTATACATCAGTAAATTATAACCCATTACTCAGTAGCGAGTGGACCGATCCAGTGACATGGGGGGAAGATGGTGATACTGCATATTCAACTGCTGATGTAGTATTCGGAGCATTTATTGAAGGATATGGAATTAAATATGGAAGCGGAGAATCTTTAGTTTGGGGAGATATTTATAACGATGCTGGTGGTCATGTAGTAGAAAACTAATACTAGCTTTTTAATAGACCATTGTATTCTCTCTACTTGGTGAGTGAAAATACAATAATTTTAAATGCAGCATTCGACATATTGAAAGGTCGAATGCTGTTGTTTTTTAAAGAAAAATTAAGTCTATTTCTTGTTATGTAAAGTTTGATTCTTTGCCATTGCAACAACATCAAGATTAAACTATTGAGTATTATCTGTTCTATATCAATAGAAGTATTGTGTCACTTTTTGTTACAATTGTTAAACAATACATATAAATCATACTACTAATTACCACTTTCTATATATTTTTATAAATGTTTGTGTTAAACTAAAATATATATTAAGTACAACTTTAACTTAATATATATATAACTTTATTTGATTAAAAAAGAGGATTGAATATAGATATAAGTATAGTGCCTGAGTGGCCTAAAAACTTATATGTTGAATATATAAGTTTTTAATAAATTTATACTTACTTAGATACGTAAAATAAGTTCCTAATATTATTTAACATTAAACTCCGTTTAGAACGTTTAATTCAAAAAAGCAGATTGAAACATATATTTTATTAACTATTGATGATAAAACAATTATCATACAGCAAAGATTTTAATTTATGAATATAAAAAATAAGAAAGGAGTGTGAGTAGCATGAAATCTTTAGTGTATTTAATTATTCTTATAGGTTTATTTGTAGTACAATATTATCTTTCTATGAAAAAAAATAAATGGCTTGGATTAATAGTTCCAACTATAAATATATTATTTTCTTTTTTAGCAATATATACATTGTCTGCAATTTTAGGAAAATTTACATTGTCAAACTCTATTTTGCAATTTTTGAGTATGAATATTACAACTGTTATTTTCTTTGGTATTTATTACTCTTGCAGGAGGAAAATTAGAAAAGACCGTAATGGTGCAATTGACAAAATGAATATTCAAGATTTATAGTCAATATTTGAAAATTCCAATCTATATAGTAAGGTAGTCAAATAGTAAAGCATCTGTAGCATGTGGTTTATATGATAACTTGATAAGTTCAGGCAGGATTTTACTTGGTGAATTATTAAATATATATATAATTTAACAAGGCGGAATATTCATATATTGCACATTTGTAAAAATACAATTTAATCGACAGGTATGTTTTATAATATACATAGAATAAAATAATAGGTAGATTATTCATAGAATACTATGTAGTCTACCTATTATTTTAGTTTAGTTAAGTATTGCTTACGCTTTATATTTTATTTGAGTTAGTACATTTTACTAATAGAATTAGTTGTTCCGGATTCTATGAAGTTTCCATAACTATTATAAACTTTACCTGTTATTGAAAGCCTATAAGTACCTTTTGAAACAGTTTTATATGTAGTATTTACGCATTTTGTTGTTCCCTCCTTTGTCCAAGTAGCATATCGATATTCTGGGTCATCTTTATATACAACATCAATACTATAACCATCTTGCTTATAATCTTTATATATCCTTTTTGACTGAATATTTTCCGCACTTGCTCCTTGTAGCAGTATATAGTCATTAAAAGCTTTTTCTGCTAAATACCTTTGAACTGGGAAAAAGCACACCATATAACATACTAATGGTAAAATAATAACTAAAATCATAAGTTTTTTTTTCATTTACAGATACTCCTTTTATTTCCAAATACCTGTTTACTTTTTATTCTAAATGTGGTAAGAAGAAGTTAATTACCTGGTACCGAAGCCCCATTGACACACTGACGGGCACCGTCGTCACCGTCATCTTTTTCATTCATTGACATTCCAATACCCAGCTGTATCTGAACCAACTCGGACAATAAGATTTTTTTCTTGAAGCTTTTTCATATTTCTTTCTATTGTCCTAATATTTTTGTTCAATTTTTCACTTATCTCTACCTGAGTGATATATTTATCTTGATTAATAAGGCTAATAATAATTTTTTGTGTATTATTAAGTTTAATCGTTTTTACACCGACATTCTCACCGACATTTTCTAAAGGGAAATTAACCTTTAAAAAATTTGGGCTAAATATAAATATGCTTCGATCATATTTTTTTAATATTCTCTGAACACTTGGTTTTATTCCCATTTGAATTCCCTCGACAAATAAATCACATTCCTTTTATTACTATTATTACTATTTTACTATTGCATCTATAACTTAGACATAATAAAACAACAAAAAAGGAGAATGATAATCAATATGCAGTCTCCTAATCATATTTATAGTATGTCGCGAAACATATATTTTAAAGTAGCTTCCAGTTTATATGTTCTAATTATTATCCTTCGAGAAATCTAATAAAGAAACTTGCCTCTGAGATTTTTTCACAAGGTTACTATGCAACGCTTTAGTTTCATCAGTACATAATGAAATCAAACGTTTCAGTTTCTCATCATTATCAATGCAAACAAATTTATTTTCAGGTAGAAAATAAATTAATACCTTTTTATTGTCTGATATTAAATTTATAATATTATTTAAAGTACCTTTACTTTTACCATTCCATATCATAAAACCATAATCAGCATTTTTTGCCATTTCAATATCTTTTTGAGCATAATAATCAAAACCTTTTAATTTGCCCTTAACATTTACATTTTCTATTTGCCAATAACCTAAATTATTTCTTGCTTTACCTTCACTTGCAAAAACAATTACATTTTTATAATTTAAATTATTAAAATAATTTTGTATTATTTTATCAACACCATTAGCATCTCCAACAAGTACGGTGAAATTATTATTATAGATATTATAAAGCCTTTCTTCAATAGTGTTATTAAGCTTTGAAACCGCCCTTGGTCCACCTATAAATACTTTCATTTACTTCACCTCGTTTTTGTAATTGTGAGAACATATATTTTATTCAATAAAGGATCTTTTCTTAATGCATTTATGCACTCATTTAATGTGCTCCCAGTACTATATAAGTCATCAACAAGTAATATATTATGCTTTCTACTAGCCTTCTTTTTAACTATTATCGTTCCATCTAATTCTTTATTGTTTCTGTCCATATTTTTTGATTCTACATCAGATACTTTTTCTAACACATCATCACTAAAATATAGTTTATAATTTTCTGCAATAGCATATGCAATCTCAGTTGCTGGTTGATAATTTCTTACTTTAGTTGGCGGAACAGGCAGTACTATATCTATAGTATTTATTATGCACCATTCATCTAAAAATGGTTTAATCGCCTCTATAATTTTATCTAAATTTTCGTATTTTCCCCTATATTTGAAATAATATAGCAATTCCCCTAATTCACTTCTTGTTGTATCATATATATCATGGCCGTAAATATCTGTACCTATAAATGTGCTTGAAATTATATGTTTATCAAAAGCCCAACCTTCGTCCCAATTTCCGATTAATTTTATTGGATTTATTTTCATTTTATTTCTCCTTCTAAGTAGAAATACTTAAAATAAAAAAGTTCGCTTAAATAATCAAACTGAACTGAATGTTTATTATATTGTAATAAACATTTGTTCAAAAAAACAATTACTTTTTATAAAAACAAAAGGATTATATTTTTTATAAATCAAATATTTGAGGACTTAAATTAAATATTTTTGTTTACATATTATAGCATAAATTATTATAATATTCAATACATTTCCGAATTTTTGTTCTATTTATGCTCAATTAAATATTAGCTAATTTTATGATATCTTTTAATTTCCTACACTATTATTAAGTGCCAAATAAATCAAATAGCAAATGTCGCAAAATTGTCATTTTGCGCAAATAAGTTAAGTAGCTTGAAAATAAACGTTTAGATTTCAATGTTTATTACACAAGTTAAGTACCTGGTACCGAAGCCCTTTTATATGCTTGTACTATAGGGATGTTACAATTGTTTTATATCTTTTATTACAAGTAACACGAAGCTCGCAAGTATCTAATCATATAGTAGCGTGTGCATTATGTAGCAAACAATGTAATCTGCTCCACCTTTATGCCAATTGCATCTGCAAATATCTTAATACTTTCTATATTGCGGGCACTATGATAGCTAATGTACCATTCAATGTTATTCTTATTTTTATTTACACTGAATATCTTTTTAAAATAGTCCCAATCAACAGGAGAAAGTGAATGCCCAACAACAATTATCCGGCTCACATCTGAAAGTTCATTAAAGAATTCTTGATGGTTCTTTATAATATCTTTGCAGTTCTTGGTGGTTTCTTCATCGTACCAAAAAAGGTTTCGTGCCGTCGTGTCAATTGCTGCTTCTACCATCGCGCGTTTTCGACTGCTTTTATATTTCGGCAATCCGAAATCTCCTACTAAATCATCATCACCCGCACCGGGAACATGACCAAGTATCAACTTATCCTTCGGGTGGTATTTCTCTTTTCGTCTGCAACCATGAATATAACAAATATTCTCTTTATCCACGCTATACAGATTTTCTATGAATTCTGTATAATTAAAGTTAAGCGTTTTGGAATTACGGATTACTCCATTGAGTGGTCTGTAGGCCATATCCGGCACTTTCAATGACTCGACCCACATACGAAATCTCCGTTGCAAATCTTGCGTTATCGTTTGCGCAGGTCCGGTCGATGCATCAACAGCTGCAAAGAAATCTGCTGCCTGTGCATCCGGGTCATAAGCATCGAAGTTGTCAAGCCACATATCAACAACACCAAACATGGCATCACTATTAATATGAGCTAAAGCATCCTCAAAATCAGCCCACAAATCCTCTACATTCAGGTAGGTTTCTAACACAAAACGCAATGAATTATTCTTCCCCAGCGTATCACTGAAATTGTAATAGCTGGACTTAACACCATGCA
>Ga0074193_1002069_pt1 | contig 20123 bp, 18 predicted proteins | sample EPASupsiteHSE605_FD_64523 | JGI IMG/M metagenome (GOLD analysis project Ga0074193, IMG submission 64523) | Bioremediated contaminated groundwater from EPA Superfund site, New Mexico - Sample HSE6-05 | ecosystem: Environmental > Aquatic > Deep subsurface > Groundwater > Contaminated ... | reverse complement strand
ATTTTTATAAAAATAAGATAAAAGTTATTAGAGAATATGATGAGGAAGATATTTATACACTTGCAAATAGTAATTCACTGAAATTTATTTTTATTAATATTGTTATAAATGCGTTGGAATCTATGGTTGAAAAGGGTGGCACCTTAACTATAAATGCATATAAAAACAATGATTTTGTTCAGTTAGAATTTACAGATACAGGAAAAGGAATTGATGATAATATTAAAGCAAATATATTTGAACCATTTGTAACAACAAAGAAAGAAGGATCAGGATTAGGGTTATGGATAGTTAAAAATCAAGTAAATAAGTTTAAAGGTAATATATATTGTGAAAGTAATAATTCTAATGGAACAAAATTTGTTGTAAAGTTTCCATTATATAAGGAGAAATAAAATGTTATGTAATAAGATATTAATTGTTGATGATGATGAAAGTTTTTTAAATATATATAAAAAGATTTTAAAACATAAAAATTATAATGTTGAAATAGCTAACAATTCAATAAATGCTATTAATGTATTAAAAGAAAATAATATTGATATTGTTATTTCAGATATGTATATGCCAGATGCAAGTGGAATTGAACTCATAAAAGAAATTAAAAAATTATCACCAAAAACAGAAATAATACTTGTAACTGGAAATGCAAGTATTGATAATGCAGTAGAATCAATAAAAGTTGGAGCATATACATATATACAAAAGCCTTTAAATGTAGAAGAATTGCTATTAAATATTAAAAAGATTGAAGAAATAAATAAAATAAAAAGCGAAAATGAATTTTTAAAAAATGAAATAGTAAATAAAAAAGAACCATTTATAGGAAAAAGTAAAAGTATTTTAGAAATAAAAGATTTAATAAATAAAGTTGCGAAATCGGATTCTTCTATTCTTATAACAGGTGAAAGCGGTACAGGCAAAGAGATTGTTGCAAAAGCTATTCACGAACAAAGTAATAGATATGAAGAAAATCTGGTTAAAGTTAATTGTAGCGCATTGTCAGAAGGAATTCTTGAAAGTGAGTTATTTGGACATGAAAAAGGATCTTTTACAGGTGCCACTTCAAATAAAATAGGAAGGTTTGAAATTGCTAATAATGGAACTTTGTTTTTAGATGAAATAGGTGAAATATCACAAAGTATTCAAGTAAAATTATTAAGAGTGTTGCAAGAAAAAGAATTTGAAAGAGTTGGTGGAAGTAAAACTGTAAAAGCAAATTTCAGATTAATAAGTGCTACTAATAAAAATCTAATTAATGAAATTGAAAAAGGAAATTTCAGAGAAGACTTGTATTATAGATTAAATGTAATACCTATTGAGATTCCTCCTTTAAGAAATAGAAAAGAAGACATTTTTGAATTGATACAATACTTCACTAATGTATTTGCTAGAGATTTAAATAAAAATAAAATTAAATTCACTTCTGATGCAATTAAAATATTAACAGAATATAATTGGCCTGGAAATATAAGAGAACTTAAAAATATAATTGAAAGAATTATGGTGTTATCAAATAAAACAGAAATAGGATTAAATGATGTTTTTAAATATATGACATTTGATAAAAAACTTGATGAAGATTTAAAACCATACAGGGAAGCTAAAAAACAATTCGAAGCAATATATATAGAAAAGGCTTTAAAGTTAAATTCAGGTAACATCACAAAAACAGCTGAATTTATGGGGATTGCTAGAAAGAATTTGCAGGCTAAATTAAAAAATTTAAGCTAATAAGGATATTATATAGATATATATGTAAAATATGTGGTATTATACATGTAATAATATTTTTTCACCTAACTGTTATGTAAGTAGGAGGAAGTTATGAAAGCTAAAGAATATACAACTATAATGCAAAAAATTTTGCATATGGTTGATGATGGGGTTCATGTATTAGATGATAAGGGCAATACAATAATATATAATGAAGCAATGTCTAAATTAGAAAAAATGGAAACTAAAGATGTTATTAAAAAACCATTTACTGAAGTTTTTAAAAACTTAAATATAGAAAATAGTACATTGCTAAAAGCATTGCAAGCTAGACAAAGTACAATCAATAAAAAGCAAACATACCTCAATAAAGATGGAAAAGAAATAACAACAATAAACACAACAGTGCCTGTAATAATTGATGATGAAGTTAGAGCAGTTGTAGAAGTAGCAAAAAATATTACAAAAATTCAAGAAATGTCTCATACTATTTTAGAATTGCAAAAAGAAATTGAAAAACCCGAAAAAGCAAAGTCTAAAAAAATTAAAAAGTATAATTTCAATAATATTATTGGACAAAACATCGACTTTGTAGAAGTTATTGATAGAGCAAGAAAAGCTGCTAAAAGTTCTGCTTCTGTTTTTATATATGGAGAAACAGGAACAGGTAAAGAACTAATAGCACAAAGTATTCACTTTGATGGTACAAGAAAGGATAAACCTTTTATAGCTCAAAACTGTGCAGCTTTACCGGAATCATTGCTGGAAGGATTACTTTTTGGAACTTCAAAAGGAGGATTCACAGGAGCTGTAGACAGGGCAGGACTTTTTGAACAAGCAAATGGTGGGACTTTACTACTTGATGAGATAAATTCAATGCCTTATGAACTTCAAGCAAAGTTATTGAGAGTTTTGCAAGAAAGTTATATAAGACGTGTAGGTGGAACTAAAGATATACCAATAGATGTAAGAATAATTACAACAAGTAATGAAAGCCCCGAACATATTATATCAACTGGTAAAATGAGAAAGGACTTATATTACAGGTTGAATATAATACCATTGAATGTACCTCCTCTGAGGGACAGGGAAGATGATATCCTAATGCTTGCTGAGAAATTTATAAATAAATATAATGAAATATATAATAAAACAATACTTATTATTTCAGAAGAAGCAAAAGAAAAACTTCTCAATTACAATTATCCAGGTAATGTTAGAGAATTAGAAAATATAATTATGGGTGCTTTGAGTATGGTAGAAGATGAACATATTTTGATGGCAAATCATCTGATAATAGAGGACTTTGGTAGAGTGGTTGTTGAAAATAATGTTAATGATATTGGGAAAAATGGTATAGATGAATACTTAGAAAATTTAGAAAAAAAGATTATCATAAAAACATTGGAAAAAAATGACTACAACATTACAAAAACCGCGCAGTCATTGAAAATTAAGCGACAAACACTTCAACACAAAATAAAAAAATATGAATTAGCTATAAAATAACTATTAAAAATAGCAAATATATTTGCACAAGCTGCAAATATATTTGCTATTTTTAAGCAAAAATGAAAGTTTTTGAAATGTAATTTTATGAAATTTACTAATAAGTATAAATAATTTATCATGAGGGTACAATAACCAAAACATTGAAATTTAATAGAAAATACAAAAAAATGGAATAAAGAAAAAATTGGGTAACAAAATTTAAAAATATAAAAAGTTGATTGGCACAGTTATTGCTAATTATAATCATATGATTTTAAAAATAAAAAAAATTATATATTTTAGGAGGATTTCAAAATGCAAAATGTAAAAGTAATTGTTTGGGGACTTGGCGCTATGGGTTCAGGTATGGCTAAAATGCTTTTAAACAAAAAAGGTGTTGATATAGTTGGTGCTGTTGGTAGAGGTTCTAAACTAGGAAAAAGCATGTATGAAGTAATAGGTGTTGAAAGAGGAGATAGACCGGAAGTTTTAATTGGAACTCCAGAAGATGTTATTACAGAAAAAGCTGCTGACGTTGTTCTTTGCTGTACAGATTCTTATACAAGTAAAGCGTTTGACAGATTGAAATTTGTTCTAGAGAAAAAAATCAACGTAGTATCAAGTGCTGAAGAAATGTCTTATCCAAAAGCTCAAGAACCAGAACTTGCTAATCAATTAGATGCTATAGCTAAAGCTAATGGAGTATCAATTCTTGGAACAGGAATTAACCCTGGTTTAATAATGGACTTGTTAGTTATAATAATGACTGGATGCTGCGAATCAGTTGATAGTATTGTTTCTAGAAGAGTTAACAGCTTATCTCCATTTGGACCAACTGTTATGGAAGAACAAGGTATTGGTATAACTGTTGAGGAATTTAAAAAAGGTGTTGAAACTGGACATTTAGCTGGACACGTTGGATTCCATGAATCAATCAACATGATATCAGATGCTATCGGTTGGAAAGTTGATAAAATTACACAGTCAATGGATCCTATAACTACAGATGTAGATAGAAAATCTCCTTATGGCTTTGCAAAAGCTGGCAATGTTGCAGGAGTTGCAATGAAAGGTTTTGGATATATTGATGGAGAATTAAAAATTGAAATGGATCACCCACAACAAATTGAACCTGAACAAGTTGGTGTTAAAACTGGTGATTATGTAATAATTAAAGGAACTCCAAACATCAATATGGTAAACTCTCCAGAAGTACCTGGCGGAATTGGAACAATAGCAATGTGCGTAAACATGATACCTCAAATTATCAATGCTAAACCAGGTTTACAATCAATGATTACTTTACCAGTTCCAAGAGCAATAATGGGTGATATGAGAGACCTTATCGATCCAGACTGCAAAATAGTAAAATAATAATAGAATATATAGAATATATAGCATAAGATTTAAATAAAGCCTATAAGATAAAAAATTGTTCGGATTAAATTTTTTATCTTATAGTTTTATATAATTACTGATGAAAAGTTTAGTTTTTTAAAAATTTTTGCATCAAATTAGTATAAGAAAAAATATAAAGAATGGAAGTGTTTTAAATGATAAAAAAAGGTGAATGGGTTTTAATTCACAAAAATGTATTAGAAGCATCAGAAAGAGCACCACAAGTGCCAGATGATACTAAAAAAGTTCCTTTGGAATTGTGGGTAAAGGGATACTTGCAGAATGATGCAAATGTTGGAGATAAAGTTACAGTTATAACAAGAACAAAAAGAGTAGAACATGGTACATTATTAGAAGCTAATCCATATTACAAACATGATTACGGCAAATTTGTTCCTGAATTATTACAAATTGGGGATCAAGTTAGAGACATATTATTTGGAGGTGACGACAATGAATAAAGATATGAGTTATGCAGCAGTCATTTCTAGGAAACCAGAAATAATGAAAAAATCAGTAGGTATTGATTATTCTCTATTTGAAAGTGGATCGATAGCTTTTGATTATGAAAAAATGATGAGAGAAACTGGATATTCTCTTGAAGAAATACAAAAAATACAGTTGGATACCGGTGTTGGAAATACCCCTATATTAGAGCTTAGAAATTTAACCCAATTAGCAAGAAAATGCGCTGCTCCTGGAAAAGGTGCAAGAATATTTATAAAAGATGAAGCCGCTAATCCATCAGGAAGTTTTAAAGCAAGAAGAGCAGCAACAGCTATATATCATGCAAAGAAACTTGGATACAAGGGAGTTATTGCAGCTACAAGTGGTAACTATGGTGCAGCAGTTGCATCACAAGCAGCTATGGCTGGGTTAAAATGTATAATAGTTCAGGAATGCTATGACTCAAGAGGAGTAGGACAGCCTGAAATAGTTGAAAAAGCAAGAAAGTGTGAAGCACTAGGAGCAGAAGTTGTACAGCTTTCTGTAGGACCTGAATTATTCTATTCATTCCTTGTACTTCTTGAAGAAACAGGATATTTCAATGCTTCCTTATATACACCATTCGGGATAGCAGGAGTTGAAACTCTAGGATACGAAATTGCTATGCAGTTTAGAGAAAAATACGGAAAGGATCCTGATGTAGTTGTTGCTTCAAATGCTGGTGGAGGAAACTTAACAGGTACAGCTAGGGGTCTTATAAAAGCTGGAGCACAGTCAAAGATTGTAGCAGCAAGTGTTAACTTATCAGGATTACACATGGCATCAGATGGACAGTTTAATAAAAAATCATTTACAACAAGCCATACAGGATTTGGAATGCCTTATGCAACATGGCCAGATAGATCGGATGTACCACGTTCAGCAGCAAGACCATTGAGATACATGGATAGATATGTAACAGTACATCAAGGTGATGTATTCTATATTACAGAAGCATTGGCAAGTTTAGAAGGATTAGAAAAAGGACCTGCTGGCGATACAGCTTTAGCAGCAGCATTTTCATTAGCTCAGGAAATGGATCAAGATCAAATGATATTAGTACAAGAAACAGAATATACTGGCGCAGGTAAACACATACAGCCACAGTTATCATTCGCAAGAGAAAATGGTATAGAAATATTATTTGGAGATCCAAAAGATGAAGTACCAGGTAAAAATATAATATTACCTTCACATCCATCTTTAATAAAAGCAGCAGATGCAGATTTAAATCATATGAGAAAATCTTTAATTAAAAATGCTTTAGAAACATATAAAATAACACCAACAGAAGAAGATATAGAATTCTTAGCAGTAGAAACTAATACTGATGTAGAATTCGTTAAGAATGCAATAGCTTCTTTATAACAGTAATATTAATAGTAATCATGAGTAGCAATGCAGTACATATGGCAATATATTTGTAAAGAAGATGAATGTATTGCCATGTAATCTTATTGTTTTAAAGCCTTAATATGTAATTTCAAATTAAATATATTATTTAAAAATGGGAGGATTAACAATGAAAAGAGCAGATGATTTCGCTCAAAGAAGAGCACATTTAGCTGATTTATCTGATGAAGAATTATATGATAGATTTTGGAATTTAGCAGAACAAATAGTAGACCCTCTTTTAGAGTTAGGTAGAAAGAACACTACACCTTCAGTTGAAAGAAGTGTACTTTTAAGAATGGGATTTTCAAGCCTTGAGGTTAAACCAATTGTAGAAGGCGTTATGAATAAGGGTTTAATGCGCAAAGGTGCTGGAAATGTTGTTTGGAGATTATCCGAAAAACTTGGTGTTTCTGTTCGTGAAGCAGGTCTTGAACTTGCTAATGGAAGACACTGGGATGACGTAGATTCATTATTTTAAGGAGGATATGTAGATGAAACTTGAGCCTAATAAAAAGTTAGATATAAAAGAACTTTTAAAAGATTTAGATAAATATGAACCAAAAAGACGTGGCTGGCATTGGAGAGAAGGTAAAAATGAACCAAGACAAGTTGGCGATTTTGAATATCACGAAACTTCAGAAGGATTAAAAAATTCTATTCCACTTCCAGGTAGCAGAGGATTTGGATACATAGATCCTCAACCAGACTGTGTTATTACTACTGAAATAGCTTCAGGTAGATTTGAAGATGATATAAGAAGAATGCGTATGGCTGCATGGCATGGTGCTGACCATCTAATGGTTATAAGAACTGCTGGACAGTCACATATAGATTCATTGCTTGAAGGTACTAACCAAGGTATCGGTGGTATCATGGTTACTAGAAAGCAAGTAAGAGCTTCTAGAAAAGCTTGTGATATGATTGAAGAAGAAGTTGGTCGTCCAATTAACTTCCATTCATATATTTCAGGCGTTGCTGGTCCTGATATCGCTGTTATGTTTGCTGAAGAAGGCGTTAATGGAGCTCACCAAGATCCACAATACAATGTATTATATAGAAATGTTAACATGGTTAGAAGTTTTGCTGATGCATGCGAAGCTAAAAAGATTATGGCTTGGGCAAACATGCTTCAAATAGATGGTGCTCACAATGCTAATGCAACTGCTATGCAAGCTTGGAAAATTATGCCTGAATTAATGGTACAACATGCTATTAACTCAATGTTCTCAAGAAAAGTTGGCATTAAACCTGAAAATATTGCTTTATCAACAGTTCCACCAACAGCACCACCTGCACCTTGTATGAGATTAGACTTACCATATGCGGTTGCTTTACGTGATTTATTTAAAGAATATAAGATGAGAGCACAGCAAAATACTAAGTACATGGAATCAGATACTAGAGAAGCAGCTGTAACTCACACAATGAACATGATGATTTCTAGACTTACAAGTGCTGATATTCAATCTACTATAACTCCTGATGAAGGAAGAAATGTGCCATGGCATTATAATAATATTGCTGGTATTATGACAGCTAAACAAGCCCTTACAGGTATGGACGGCTTGAGAGAAATGGTTAAAATTGATAGGGAAGGCCCTTTAGGGAAAGATGTTCGTGAATTAAAAGAAAGAGCAATATTGTTTATGGAAGAAATTCTTGAAGTTGGCGGATTCTTTAAAGCTGTTCAAGAAGGATTCTTTATAGACAGTGGAAAATATCCTGAAAGAAACGGAGACGGTATCGCAAGAGAAATCGAAGGCGGTATTGGATACGGATTCGTATATGAAAGAGATGAAGATTACTTTGCCCCTGTTTCTGTACATTATGGATACAACAACATCCCTAAACAATTTAAAAAAGCTAGTGATGCAATAGGCGGAGATACTTTTGAAGATCATTCTAAAATAATTTACATTGATGAATTAGATGAAAATGACAATGTTAACAAAAGACTTGAAGAAGTTGATAAATATTATGATTCTAACCTTGTTAAACCAGAAGTTGAGTGGAGAGCAGACGGAACTGTATTGTTATCAATATTCTTACCTTTAGATGAAAGAACAGCTGAATTTGCAGCAATTAAATGCGGTGAAAAAATGGGTCTTGATGATGTTACTGTTGTTCATAAACAATGCATGCATCCATCAGAAGGTACTTATGTAGAAATTAAAGGTAAAGTTAATTTTGATATTGATATTAATGAGTTAGTTATACCAGAAAAAGTTGAAGTTCTTTCAGATGTTGAAATTAGAAAAGACGTGCAAGATAAACCTATGTTTGTAGTTGCAGCTACAGTAGGCGAAGATGAGCATTCAGTTGGTATGAAAGAAACATTAGATATAAAACATGGTGGAATTGAAGGCTTTGGTATTAAATACGAATATCTTGGAACTTCTTGCCCAGTAGAAAAATTAGTTGATGCTGCTATTGAAACTAAAGCTGATGCTATATTATTAAGTACAATCATCACTCATGATGACGTTCATATCAAAAATATGAAGAAAATCAATGACCTTTGTATTGAAAAGGGAATCAGAGATAAAGTCATGATAGTATGTGGTGGAACTCAAGTTAACAATGAAATAGCAGTTGATGCTGGAATGGATGCTGGTTTTGGTAGAGGTTCTCATGGTATTGATGTTGCAAGTTTCTTAGTTAAAAAGAGAAGGGAATTGAATAAGTAGTGAAAGTTAATGTATTGGTAGCCGAAATCGGAAGTACCACTACTGTAGTTAATGCATTCAATGGAATAGGCACTCCTTGCCCAATATTTATTGGGCAAGGTCAAGCGCCTACCACTGTGTTAGAAGGCGATGTTACGGTTGGACTCAAGGGTGCTATAAATAGCTTGAAAGAAAATCTACATGCTGATGAAATTACATGGGATGATATGCTTGCTACAAGTAGTGCTGCTGGTGGATTAAAAATGACCGTTCATGGTCTGGTATATGATATGACTGTTCGCGCGGCAAAAGAAGCAGCTCTTGGAGCCGGTGGTATCATTAAGATGGTTACATCTGGTAAACTTAGAAAAACTGATTTAAAGAAAATACAAGAAGTAAATCCAAACATTATTCTTGTAGCTGGGGGAGTAGACTACGGTGAACGGGACACTGCTCTGTACAACATGGAAATGATTTTATCAATGGGCATGAAAACGCCAATTATTTATGCAGGGAACATTGAAAACCAAGAAGAGATAAAATTGATGTGTGATGAAGCAGGCGTTCAAGTATATATTGTTGAAAATGTATATCCTAAAATTGATATGCTTGTTGTTGAACCAACAAGAAAAGTAATTCAAGATGCTTTTGAAGAACATATAATTCATGCGCCTGGGATGAGTAAAGTTCGTGAACTTGTAAAAGGGCCAATTATACCAACACCTGGAGCTGTAATGGAAGCAGCAAAAGTATTGAAGGAAGATTTAGGAGATTTAGTAATTTTTGACGTTGGTGGAGCAACTACAGATGTACATTCTGTAACACAAGGTTCAGATGAAGTTAATTTAATGCTAATTAGTCCTGAACCAGAAGCAAAACGAACAGTTGAAGGCGATTTAGGAGTTTTCGTAAATGTAAATCACGTTGTTGAAAAAATAGGCATTGAACAGTTAAGAAAAGAATTTCCTGATACAGATGAAATTCTTGAAAATTTCAAACCAATTCCAGAAAGTGATAGAGAAAAACAGTTTGTTGAAAGATTGACTCGAGAAGCTGTTTTAACCTCATTAGAACGACATGCAGGAAAACTTAGATATTTATATGGTGCAAATGGTAAAAAGACAGTGGCTGAAGGAAAGGATTTAACTGCTATAAAATATATTATTGGTACAGGTGGTGCTTTAACCAGATTACCTAACAATGAAGATATTTTAGCAAAAGTTCGTACTCATAGCAAAGGATTGGAACTATATCCTAATGAAACAGCTAAAATTTTAATTGATGAAGATTATATTTTTTCTTCTCTTGGTGTATTGTCAAAAAGTTATCCAGAAGATGCATTGTTGTTAATGAAGAAAAGCTTGAGAATATTATAAACGGGAGAATGCTATGTATCCACAATTAGTAATTGATTTAAAAAAAATTGAAAATAATCTTAATAAGATATCAGAAATGGTAAAGAGTGTGGATTGTTCATTGATGATAGTAACTAAGGGTTATTGTGCTGACATGGAAATTTACAAAATTCTTGAAAATTCAGATATAGATTTTCTAGCAGATTCACGTGTGCAAAATCTTAAAAAATATGAAGGCTCAAAAAAGCAAAAAGTTCTTTTAAGATTGCCTATGGGTTCAGAAGCTGATGAAGTTGTTAAGTATGCAGACTTATCACTAAATTCAGAAATTTCTACAATTAAGAAATTAGATTCTGCAGCAAAAAAGCAAAATAAAGTGCATAATATTCTCCTTATGATAGATTTAGGAGACCTGAGAGAAGGCATATTCTATCAAAATGAAGATGATATATTTAAAGCAGTGGAAGAAATATTAAAGCTCAAAAATATAAAATTATATGGCATTGGTGTTAATTTAACATGTTATGGAGCAGTAATTCCAAAAAATGAAAACTTATCTAAATTAGTCGAAATTGCTGAAAAAATCGAAAGCAAATTCAATATAAAATTAAATATGATTTCTGGAGGAAATTCAAGCTCTGTTCACTTAATTAATAAAAAAGAATTGCCAAAACGAATTAACAATCTAAGAATTGGTGAAGCATTTTTATTAGGAGATGAAACATCTTACAGTCAAATGTTAGATGGATTATATGATGATGCTTTTGTATTAGAAGCAGAAATCATTGAATTGAAAGAAAAACAATCTGTACCAATTGGAGAAACTGGAGTAGATGCTTTTGGTAACAGACCTGTGTATGAAGATAGAGGAGTCATTAAAAGGGCCATAATAGCAGTAGGTAGACAAGACGTAGATTCTGACAACCTGCATCCTATAGACCGTAAAATAGACATATTAGGTGCAAGTTCAGACCATTTGATATTGGATGTAACCAAATCAGATAATGAGTATAAAGTTGGAGATATAATCAGTTTTAAACTTAGTTATTCGAGTTTGTTAAGAGCCACAACAAGTAGTTATGTAAGTAGAACCTATAAATAAGTACTAAAAAATGTAGATGCTTTTAAAGTATCTACATTTTTTTATTGTATTTCTTCTTTAGAAGTATTTATAAATGTTTGAAGGTTTTTAATGATTTTAGTTTCTTTTAAAGCTTCATCTTTATTCTTTAAATCTTTAAGATTCTCTATATTATAATTTTTAGCCCTTTCTAAGACTACCTTAAGTTTTTCATCCTTAACAATATATTTTACTAATTCCATTTTCTTTTTCATTTTTGCATTGCTTCTATACATTTCATTTCCTATAGCGCATGCAGCCATAGCTATGTATCTAGAATCAAGTCTATTTCTCATATATTCATCTAAATCAGCATCTTTAAGCATGCCTTCTAGAGTTTCATGTACTGCCATTTGATCAAGCCACATTTTTTTGTTGTATTTATGTAATGAGGATGTTTTGTTTTGCATGTAATGATATAATACATTATGGTCTATACAAACTTTATCGCAATATATTAATGCTTCTATAGTAAAAATTAAGTCTTCCATTATTGTAATACCTGGTTTAAATCTTAATTGATATTTTTCAATAAACTCTCTTTTGTACAAACATCTCCAAACGCAGCCCATAACATTGTAATATCTAGGAAGTATGTCTTCAATACCAATCATGTTTCCAATAAGTTCATCAATTATATCAAGCTTTCCTAAAACATCTTTTTTAAATTTAAATGTTTTTTGTGAACTGTTGAATTTATTATCTTTATAATAATTGCAAAAAGCAATATTGCAATTATTGCTTTTAATAGTTTCAAGCATACTTTCATACATATTAGGTTCAATCCAATCATCTGGATCTATGAAACCAATATAATCACCTGTAGCAGCCTCTAAACCATAGTTTCTTGCAACAGAAACACCTTCATTGACCTTATCTATTACTTTTATTCTTTTATCTAAAGCTAGGTACTCCTTGCATATTTTGAGAGTATTATCTTTTGAGCCATCATTTATCAGTATAATTTCAATATTTTTATAAGTTTGATCAATTATACTTTCTAAGCATCTTCTTAAATGTACTTCCATGTTATAAACAGGAATTATTAAACTTATAGTATCCATAACGCCTCAAATCTGTTTTTTTATTTTTATTATACCATTAATACCTTTTTATTTCAACTAAGTTAAATATGTAATACTAAGAGACACAAAAAAATGCAGTGATTAAACTGCATTTTTTTTATCTTTTGTTTCATTGTTATTACTGTCTTACTTCTTCTATTGTTTTTACTATGTTATGTGTTATTGGTTTCCATTCTATTTTCTTAAATAATGCTACAATGGAAATTGGAATATACGTAAATATGAATATTGGGAAAGTAAAAGTATAAAATATTTTCTTTTTAGCTGATGCATTTATTTGTGTCCATTCAGATATTGTTGTCAACACTCCTAATGCAAATAGCACTAAATAGAAATTAGCAAATGACATAAAGATTGCTCCTGTTGTTTCTTGAATAATCATTGGTGATATTTCAATGTTTGCTAGACCATAAGATAAAAATATTAAATTTACGGCAACGCTTAATAATGAAATTATCATAGCAGGCATTATTGTCATAAACATATCATAACAACTAAAGCTTCTCTTTGTAAATATAGTCTTGGCTAAATTTAAACCATATTTAGCAAATACTTGATAAAATCCTTTTGCCCATCTCAATCTTTGATTCCATGATTGTTCAAAATCATATGGCTGTTCATCATATATTTTAGCTTTATCGCAATACCCTATGATTTCACCATTAATTGCATTATCAATAGAAAATTCAATATCTTCAGTTAAAAGATGATGTTTCCATCCGTTGTTTTTCTCAATTATATCATCATGCACTAAGAATCCTGTACCAGATATAGCACAACCTGTTTTTAAAATCATTCTAGAATTGTTAAGAAATCTAGCTTCACGTAAAAACCAAAGTGAATAACCAGCAGAAATCCAATTAGTGTCATAATTTTTAGAATTTCTATAGCTTGTAATTATTTTATATTTGTTGTCAAAAACCTTATTCATTTCTGTAATGTAATTTTCATCTAGCAAATTATCAGCGTCAAATACAAAATATCCTTCATATTTGTCATATTTGCTTTTTATAATTTTTAATGCAAAATCTAAAGCATATCCTTTACCTACATGTTGTTTATTAAATCTTTCAAATACTATTGCTCCAGCTTCTCTTGCGATATCTGCAGTATTATCTGTACAATTATCTGCTACTACAAATATATCAACAAGTTCTGATGGATACTTTTGCTTTTTTACACTTTCTATTAAATGACTTATAACATTACTTTCATTTCTTGCAGCTATTAATACTGCATATCTGTGATTTTTTTTAGAAGTCATATCTTCACTTTTATAAATTAATGACACAAGCACATAATATGCTTGATATAAGTAAAAGACTGTGAATATTAACAATATTATTAAATTGAATGTGCTTATAAATGATAACAATTTTATTACCTCCAAATAGTTAAACTATATATGTAAAACCGAATCTCTACAACTGTAAGTATAGCACTTAATAAATCTAAAACAATTAATAATTTCTTAAATTTTACTGAAAACGATTCTTTTTAATGATTTATTTTATAAATAATTTAAAAATATAAAAAATTATTATAAATATGAAATTAAATACTATGGCATTATTATTACAATAGTAATAAAAGTTTATGCTAAATTTAATTGGTATAATAATCAAAAAGCATAAAGTAATTGACATCAGTGGATTGTTACATTATACTATATAGTATATGTATAAAGAAAATTTTCAATAAATGGGAGTGAACTACAATAATGGAAAGTGACGGGATAAGTCAGGTCATTATATTACTTGTATTAATAGTTTTATCGGCGTATTTTTCTGCTTCTGAAACAGCATTTACAAGCTTTAATAAAATTCGCATGAAAAATATGGCGGGTTCAGGCAATAAAAAAGCAATTTTAGCTTTGGAGTTATATGATGATTATGACAAACTATTGTCTACTATACTTATTGGAAACAATATAGTTAATATTACTGCTACAGCTTTGGCAACGGTTATTTTTACAAAATATTTTCATAATTCAGGTGCAACAATTTCAACAATTGTGATGACTATCGTTGTTTTAATTTTTGGTGAAGTATCACCAAAGAGCATTGCTAAAAAATCACCTGAAAGTTTTGCAATTTTTTCAGCACCTTTGATTAGAATATTTGAATTTATTCTTTCACCTTTAAACTTATTTTTTGTTTATTGGAAAAAAATTATTAATTTCTTTTATAAAACAGAAGATCATCCCTTAATTACAGAAGATGAATTAAGAACCATGATTGATGAAGTTGAAAATGAAGGTGTTATTAACAAAAGTGAAAGTGATTTAATTAGGTCAGCTATAGAATTTAATGATGTGGATGTTGAAGATATATTTACACCTAGAATTGATATGGTTGGAGTTGACGAAGAAGATACAATGGATCATATTAAGGAAACATTTTTAGTTAGTGGATATTCAAGACTTCCTGTATTTCAAGATAATATTGACCACATAACTGGTGTAATACACGAAAAGGATTTCTATCAAGCATTGAATAGAAATGAAAAAGATTTTAAAAAACTTATAGCTGATGTTTTATATGTAACTCCAAATAAAAAAATATCAGAACTTTTAAGAGATTTACAGCTCTCAAAAGCTCATATGGCCATTGTGATAGATGAATATGGCGGAACAGCAGGACTTGTTACTATGGAAGACATCATAGAAGAACTTGTTGGTGAAATATGGGATGAACATGATGAAGTTATAGAATGGTTCAAAAAAATAGGAGAAGATAAGTATCTAATTTCATGCAATGCAGATATTGATGATATGTTTGATCTCTTTAATATTGTACCTGATGAAGAAATAGATGTTTCTACCGTTAATGGATGGCTTACAATGATATTTGAAGAAATTCCAGAAGAAGGCGGCAGAATAATATATAAAGACTTAGATATAACAGTTACAAAGGCAGAAGCTAAAAGAGTATTAGAAATCTGCGTAGAAAGAATACATAATGAATGTGATATTAGTTCTTAAAAATTACATTAATTAAATAAAATTACGAATTTAAATGTAAAATCAAACATAAGATTTAATGATATGTTTGATTTTTTTTATGCCATTTAATAAAGGGTAGTTTATATGTTTGTTCATATAGAAAGGATTGATTGATGCTTGAATAAGGTATGGTTTGGATTAATAGCTTTAGGGATAATATTTTCGATTATTACTGGTAAGCCAGAAACGGTTTCTAATGTATTGTTGTTTGATATACAAAAATCGGTAGATCTAATATTGAGTTTAATTAGTGTTATGGCATTTTGGTCAGGGCTAATGAGAATAGTTGAAAAATCAGGCTTGTTAAATAATTTATCTAGAATTTTAAAACCTATAACAAAAGTACTTTTTAATGATATACAAAGTAATACAAAAGCTATTAATGCAGTAATAATGTGCATTGCAGCTAACATGTTTGGCATAGGCAATTCTGCTACCGCTCTTGGAATAAAGGCTATGGAAGAAATGCAAAAAACAAATAAAAATAAAAAGGTAGCGTTGAATTCAATGTGTATGCTTCTAGTTATAAACATGTCATCAATACAACTTCTTCCATTAACTGTAATAAAAATGAGAGCTGATGCAGGAGCTATAGAACCAACAGATATAATATTACCAACATTTGTGGCAACTACATTTTCAACTATTGTTGCTATTTTATTTGCTAAATATTATGAAAGGAAAAAAATATAATGAGATTATCCGATTTTATATTGCCTATTTTAATTGGAGGAATTTTATTTTTCGGTATAGTTAGAGGAGTAAACATTTACTCTGAATTTATAGAAGGGGCAATGGAAGGGGTTAAAACAGCAGTTAAGATATTGCCATATATCATAGCAATAATATTTGCTATTAATTTATTTATGCAATCTGGAGCAGAAAGTTTTGTAGTAAAAGTATTGTCACCTATTACATCATTGATTGGTTTTCCTACGGAACTTTTACCATTGGTTATAGTGAAGCCCTTATCTGGGGGAGGATCTTATGGGGTTATTAAAACAATACTAGATAACTACGGTGCAGATTCATACATAGGTCGCAGTGCATCTGTCATTATGGGATCAGCTGAAACAGTTTTTTACACAGCAGCAGTTTATTTTGGAGCAATAGGCATAACAAATATGAGATACACTATAAAAGTAGGATTAATAGCTCACGTTGCATCAATTGTTGCTGCACTAGCTGTGTGCAAATATATGTTTTAAAAATATGTTTTTAATTATAAGACAATTGTATTTTCTGAAAGAATGTTATATAATGTTTTTTATAATTTCTATTTATAGGACAACTAAAGGGAGGACTTCGTAATGAACGAAAAGACAAAGGCCTTAAAAGCTGCATTTCCTTATACGATACCTGTAATGCTTGGGTATTTGTTTATAGGTATAGCTTTTGGGGTTTTATTTGAAAACAAGGGATATAACTTTATATGGGCGATTTTAATGAGCACATTAGTATATGCTGGTTCCATGCAATATGTTGCAATTAACTTTTTTACAGGTGGAGTAAGTCTGGTAACTATTGTTTTTATTACTTTAATGGTAAATATAAGACATGTGTTTTATGGACTTTCGATGATTGATAAATTCAAAGATATGGGTAAAGTAAAGCCGTATATGATATTTTCTCTAACAGATGAAACATATTCTCTTTTGTGTTTAACAGACACACCTAAAGATGTAAATAAGAATTACTTTTTATTCTTTATCGCATTATTAAATCAATCTTATTGGGTTATAGGTTCATTTATTGGGTCAGTAGCTGGATCATTAATTACATTTAATTCAGAAGGTATAGACTTTGCTATGACAGCTTTGTTTACAGTAATATTTGTAGAACAATGGTTGTTTTGCACATCTCATATCCCAGCAATAACAGGAGTTTTAATTACAGTTATATGTTTGATTTTATTTGGTGCAGAAAATTTCCTTTTGCCATCAATGCTTTTAATTTTGCTTGTTTTGACAATTTTTAGAGATAAAATAGAATCAAAACTAAGCGTTGATGAAGAGGAGGCAGAGGTATAATGACACTTACAGTGGGACAATCATTAATTATAATATTTGTAATGGCAGCAATCACATTTTTAACAAGAGCTCTTCCATTTTTGATTTTTTCCAGACATAAAGAAACGCCACAATATATTATTTACATAGGAAAAGTACTTCCACCAGCAGTTATAGGAATGTTAATAGTATATTGTATAAAAAATGTATCAGTAATTAAATTTCCATTTGCCATTCCAGAATTTATATCAATAATTACAGTAGCTGTTTTACATTTTTGGAAAAGAAATAATTTGATTAGTATATTGGGAGGGACTATGCTTTACATGGTTTTAGTACAGTTGGTGTTTTAATTGTCGTTTCCTTGCCAAAATATGAATATTGCAGATAAGAGAAATATATCTCCAATGCTTATGGTTTTTACAAATGGGTATGGAGGTGGTATTGTTATAATATCACATAGTATTTTAAAACGAGTTGAATCAGTTAAAAGAGAATGTATTAAATCTTGATTGGATTTAAGAAATAATATTGTTGTTTGACTATTTGCATATGTTTCAGAAATAAATACAGGCATTTTAAAATCATTTAAAAATATTGCAGTAAAATTCAATAAAGTTCCAATAAAAAATAACTTCATATAACCTTTTTCAATATTTAGCATTGTTACAAATAACAATACAGGGTAAATCAGCCAATTCATTGATAATATTTTTAATATTGAACTATCTTTAAAAATTTTGAACAAAAATACGGCAGTAATCTCTATTACTGCCATTATTATTAATAATTTATAACCCTTTATTTCTATATCTATATTTGAAATATCAAATTTACCTTTTCTAAAAAATAATATTAGCAACGATAAAATAGATAATATTATTATTTCAATAAACATGGATATCACCTGTCACATAAAATTTTTAACAACTTATAGTATTATAAGATTTTCTCAATGCTACTATAGCTTCATTGACTATATCTGGATTAAACTGGCTTCCTGCATTTACTTTTATTTCATTTAATGCGGACTCTAAATCAAATGAATCCCTATAAGGCCTATTTGTAGTCATGGCATCAAAAGAATCTGCTATTGTCAATATTGATGTTTCTAGAGGTATGTTATCATGAGTTAATCCATCAGGATAACCCTTACCATCATTTCTTTCATGATGATGCTTAATTATATCAGATATGTTTGTTAGATAGCTTAAATCTGATATTATTGTAGCTCCTATATTAGGATGACTTTTTATTATTTCAAATTCTTCTTTTTCTAATTTACCTGTTTTATTTAAAATATTCTTATCAATTCCTATTTTACCTATATCATGAAGCATGGCTGCACTTTTAATTAAATCAATTTTACTTTGAGGCAGTGCTAATTCTCTTGCTATGCTTTCAGCATAAATACTAACTCTCAATGAATGACCACATGTATATGGGTCGTTTGCTTCAATTGCACGTATAAGAACATTAATTGTTTCAAAATAATTTTTTCTCATATCAAGATATAATTTAAAAGTATATCTTGCAAACATCAATGGTATGAAGAATAATACTATTCCACCTACACCGTAACTATCATAACTAAAAGCAACAACAATGCCGAGGAGGCTTACTAAAACAATATTATATAGTATACCTAATATATTACTTCTCCATATATCAACAGCTTTTTTATTTAAAATTATAGCCATTAAGATAGCCATAAAAGCACTATTAAGAAAAAGATAAACAATAAGTGAAAACATAGAAGCTACAGGATTAAAAAATACAAATCCAACATCAATTGCTTTATCTGCAATATCATATACTATGCCGCCCATGCCTGAAATAATTATGTATTGACTAACATTAAAAATAGTTTTATATATAGGGTTGTTTAATATGTTAACTCTTCCTTTTCCTTCAACGTATGGGCATCTTAATGCAACTCCAAATGCAGATATTATTGCAACAGTCAAAGGATCAGTCAATAAAATAGCAGAGAAAGTTAATGCATAGCTTACTGATACAGCTCCAATTTTAGGCATAGGTATTAAGAAAGTTTCTGCGATCGCGCATAAAATAGAGAAAACAATCAACAATGTTTTATCGCTAACGTCATATGTCTTTATTAAATATGCAAGAAATATTAAGGCAAAAAGTGATAAGGCTGTAATGTATGCATACAGTTTTATATTGTTATTTGGTTTAGAATGACTTCTTGCTTTTTTAATTTTAATATCCATATTTCCTCCGTATATAATGAAGGGCTGACTTCATTTTTTGAATATTATAACCAGCTCATGCCGGCGCCACTTGCAAGTACTAAAGCTACTAAAGAAGCAATTATTGGCATTATTTTTTTCATTTGAAAATCCCCCTATAAAGTCTCTGCTCGCTCGCTAATGGA
>Ga0074193_1002068_pt1 | contig 20123 bp, 22 predicted proteins | sample EPASupsiteHSE605_FD_64523 | JGI IMG/M metagenome (GOLD analysis project Ga0074193, IMG submission 64523) | Bioremediated contaminated groundwater from EPA Superfund site, New Mexico - Sample HSE6-05 | ecosystem: Environmental > Aquatic > Deep subsurface > Groundwater > Contaminated ... | reverse complement strand
AGCTACAACTGCCCAGGCTTCTCAGGAAAAAAAACTTATTCTAGAAGAGCAGGGGGTTCAGGTATTAACGGTTGAAAGTCAAGCCAGCCGGGTTGACCTAAAGGCTTTAATGATCGAATTAGGACAACGGGAAGTTAGTAATATCCTTTTGGAGGGCGGAGCAACTTTGAACGCCGCTGCTCTGGAAGCCGGTATAGTGGACAAAGTGATTACTTTTATGGCTCCGAAGATTGTAGGCGGCAAGGATGCTCCCGGAGTGGTTGGTGGTTCAGGTCAAGATAAAATGGGAGAAGCCTGGATGCTGGAAAAGCTTAACTTTTGTACCATTGGTGAGGATTTAATGTTATCTGGTTACATTAAAAAGTAAGGGCGTGATGTAAACTGTTCACCGGATTGGTCGAAGAACTGGGGCGGGTGCACAGCCTGAGACGCGGTTCTCGCTCTGCCCAACTGGCAATCAATGCTGAACTAGTTATGAATGGAGTTCAGCTAGGTGACAGCATTGCAGTTAATGGAGTGTGTCTAACGGTTACTGAATTTTCGGCGAGCACTTTTGTGGTCGATATCATGGCCGAGACTCTAAGGCGAACTAATCTTGAGCAATTGGTTCCAGGAGCCCGGGTTAATTTAGAAAGAGCTTTGCGCCTGGGGGATCGTTTGGGAGGACATATTGTCAGTGGGCACATTGATGGGGTCGGGATCTTTCTTCGGGAAGAAAAACAGGATATTGCGAGAGTGTTTGAAATTGGCGCTCCGTCAGAGGTGTTAAAGTATATCCTTGAAAAAGGTTCTATTGCCGTGGATGGGATAAGTTTGACTGTGGTGCAGGTAAATGAAAAAAGTTTCACCGTTTCCCTAATTCCTCATACCGCCGGTCTAACTACCTTAGGATTTAAAAGGGTTGGGGATACCGTTAATTTGGAAGCCGATATTATTGGTAAATATGTGGAAAGATTATTAAGGCCGGCGACCGGGGGAGAAAAAGGAAACAACTCCCTTGGAGCAGAAACCGGGTTGACGTTAGATTTTTTAGTCAAAAATGGTTTCATGTAAACAACCTAAAGCTAGAGAAGGAGGCATTTTAATGAGTTTAAGTACTATTCAAGAAGCAATCCAGGATATTAAAGATGGCAAAATGATCATAGTTGTGGATGATGAAGATCGGGAAAATGAGGGAGACCTTCTCATGGCTGCGGAAATGGCGACTCCGGAAGCGATTAATTTTATGGCTACGCACGGTCGAGGCTTGATTTGTATGCCCATTATAGGTGAGCGACTGGATGAGCTGGACATCCCGGCTATGGTCAGTCAAAGCAGTGATTATCTCGGTACTGCTTTTACAGTTTCTATTGATGCTATGGATACTACCACCGGGATTTCTGCCTTTGAAAGGTCCCAAACGGTTAGGAAGATATTGGAATCGAAAACCCGATCTAAAGATATCCGCCGGCCCGGTCACGTTTTTCCTCTCCGCTATAAAGAAGGTGGAGTGCTCCGCAGAGCGGGACATACTGAGGCTTGTGTAGATATGGCCAAGTTAGCCGGACTTTATCCGGCGGGAGTTATTTGTGAGATTATGAATGAGGATGGGACCATGGCTCGACTGCCCCAATTGAAAGAATTTGCTAAAGAGCATGATCTTAAGATTGCCTCTATCGCGGATCTGATTAATTACCGGCGTCGGTACGAGAAACTAGTGCATCGGGTAGAAAGTGTCCGCATGCCTAGTTGGTATGGAGATTTTACGGCAGTGGCTTATGAGAGCATGTTGGATAAACAGTGTCATATTGCGCTGGTTAAAGGCGATATTTCCAATTTGGACTCTGTACTGGTACGCGTACATTCCGAATGCCTAACTGGAGATGTTTTTCATTCGAGACGTTGTGACTGTGGGGATCAATTAGCTAAGGCCTTGACTATGATTGAGCAGGAGGGAGCCGGGGTGCTCCTATATATGCGCCAGGAGGGCCGGGGAATTGGTTTGCTGAATAAGATTCGGGCCTACAAACTCCAGGAAGAAGGGAAAGACACGGTTGAAGCCAATGAGGCCTTAGGGTTTCCAGCAGATCTGCGGGATTATGGAATTGGTGCGCAGATTTTGGCGGACCTGGGAGTACATCGAATGCGCTTGATGACCAATAACCCTCGCAAGGTAGCCGGTCTAGAAGGTCATAATTTAGAAATCGTGGAGCGGGTGCCGATTGAGATTAATCCTCAGAAAGAAAATCAGCGTTACCTGCGTACCAAAAAAGAAAAACTAGGACATTTGCTAGCCTCTATGTAATATGTAAACCGTGAATATGTCCAGCAGCTAAAAGCTAGCTAAAAACTAACCGGAAATCAAAAAACTAAAGATATTGGTATTAGGAGGGTTTTGTTATGACCAGAATTTATGAAGGAAAGCTGATCGCCGAGGGTTTGAAGTTCGGTTTGGTGGTGGCCCGTTTTAATGAATTTATTACCGGTAAACTTCTAAGTGGATGTCTAGATGCCCTCAATCGACATGGGGCTTCGGAGGACGGCATTGACATTGTGTGGGTACCCGGAGCGTTTGAGATACCTCTGGCAGCCCAAAAATTGGCCCTAAAAGATTATGATGCGGTTATTTGTTTGGGTGCGGTAATTCGAGGTGCTACTCCTCACTTTGAGTACGTGGCCGCAGAAGTTACTAAAGGGGTGGCTCAGGTTTCCCTGCAAATGGCCAAACCGGTAGTATACGGGGTAATCACTGCAGACACCATTGAACAGGCAATTGAACGAGCGGGTACCAAAGCGGGGAATAAGGGTTGGGATGCCGCCGTTACCGCGATAGAGATGGCTAATCTTTTAAGAGAAATTAATCAGTAGGTGAAAGGCGCCGATATTAAATGTTAAATATTGGTTCGAATAGTCCAGTTAAGGATTATACCGTTCGGGCAGTAGCTCTAGAAGGACAAATTCGGGTTTTTGTGAGTCAGACTAGGGGAGTGGTCGAAGAAGCCCGGCAGCGGCATGAAACTTTTCCCACGGTGACAGCAGCACTTGGTCGGACCCTAACGGCTGGGCTGCTGCTGGCCATGGATCTTAAAGGAGATAACAGTTTAACTATTCGAGTAATGGGAGATGGACCTCTTGGTGCCATAGTAGTGACTGCGGATGCTGCTGGAGGAGTAAGAGGATATGTCCAGGAACCGCAGGTGTATCTGCCTCCTCGTTTGGGGAAATTGGATGTTGGCGGAGCAGTAGGCTCTAATGGCACGCTCTATATTAGTAAAGACTTAGGGATGAAAGAACCTTATCTGGGCAGTGTGCCTCTGGTTTCTGGGGAGATTGCCGAGGATTTAACTTATTATTTAGCGGCTTCCGAGCAGATACCATCGGTTACGGCTCTGGGAGTGCTGGTGGATACCGATGGCCAAGTGCTGGCAGCCGGGGGATATATTATTCAGGTTATGCCAGGTGCAGATGAAACCACAATCGCTTATTTAGAAGAACGTTTAAGCGAGGTGGAGTCAGTAACCGAACTGTTTACAGCCGGCTATTCGCCGGAAGGGATACTAAAGGAAGTGTTAGGTGAGCAAGCGGATATAAAGATCCTAGACCGTCAAGAAGTAGCCTTTAGATGTCATTGTTCTCGGGAAGGGCTAAAGGAAATATTGGTAACCTTAGGACCAAATGAGATTGAAGGTATCTTACAAGAACAGGGTGAGGCTGAGGTTAGATGCCACTTTTGTAATGAAGTATATTCATTTTCCGGTGCAGAACTGAAGGAACTCATTAGCGTTAGTCCGGGATCATTAGGACAAGATGAATAATAAGGATAATTAAAAAAGCGAATTGATTAGGTAAAATTTAATAGAAAATAATTAAAGCTTTGAAAAAATAAATTTCAAAGCTTTAATTACAGCAACCAAGTGCAGTATTTCATAATATTTTAGCGCTGTGATTAATATTATTAACTAGACCGCCCGGGTTACCTTGCCGGACTTCAGACAGTTAGTACAGACCTTTATTTTTCTAGGAGACCCGTCAACTACTGCTTTAACCGTCTGAATATTAGGGGACCAGGTGCGTTTGGTGCGGATATGGGAGTGACTGACTTGAAAGCCACTAGCGACTCCTTTGCCACATACAGCACACTTAGCCATGTTCAACACCTCCTTCCTGGCAATCACTATACTATTATAACCACCAGAGTCGACTTTGGCAACAGTAGACAGGTTATGACACATAATTATTGTTATTTCAGAAGGAATACCCTGTTTTATGTGGAATTATATAGATGAATTAACCTTAATACCCCATTAGTTTTCGGGTGTGAAAGGGGTTACGATATGAGTGCTAATAAATCAGAATTATTTGGGAGTGTAAAAACTCAATATGGTACTATTAGTGTGTCTGAAGAAGTAGTGGCTACTATTACCGGACTAGTTGCATCAGAATGCTATGGTGTAATGGGTATGGCATCGCGTCGACTAACTGATGACCTGAATGAAATCTTAGGTCGCGAGTCTTTAGAGCGGGGAGTCTTGGCCGAATGGTTGGACGAGAAACTCAACATCCAAGTGTTTATCATAGTAGAGTACGGCACCCGCATTTCTGAGGTAGCTAACAATGTAATTAGACAGGTTCACTACTCGGTGGTCGAACTGACCGGTCTGCCGGTAAGTCAGGTTAAGGTTGTGGTACGCGGGGTTAGAGTGGTGAATCCGAAGCTAGTGTGAAATGGGGGAGCAAGTTTTGCAGCTTAGTAAGCTTAATGGAACGGTATTGTACGAAATGCTGCGTGGCGGGTTGGAGGCTCTTGAGGAGAACCGCGCTGCGGTTGACGTTTTAAATGTATTTCCGGTACCAGACGGGGATACCGGTACCAATATGGTACTTACCTTGAGGTCTGCGGTTAAAGAAATGGAGAAATCGGGATCCTTCAACCTCTCAGATTTGAGTCAGGCAGCCTCTTCGGGTTCATTAATGGGGGCTAGGGGTAATTCAGGGGTGATACTATCCCAAATTCTTAGAGGCCTTGCTAAGGGCTTGCAAGGAATGGAAGAAGCCAATGCCTTGGAGTTTGCCCAGGCCCTACAATTAGGGGTAAAAACTGCGTATAAGGCGGTTATGAAACCGGTAGAGGGTACTATTTTAACGGTAGCCCGTGAGGCAGCGGATGGGGCCTTAGCTGTAGCCGATAAAACCGATAATATTTCTGACGTCCTAGATACTTTTTTATTGCAGGGGGAAGAGGCGCTGGTACATACACCAGATCTCTTACCAGTGCTTAAACGGGCTGGAGTGGTTGATGCTGGCGGGAAGGGATACATGTTTATTTGGGCGGGTGCACGAGATGCTCTGTATCGTTTGGAAGATAGAAAAGCCCAATTACCGCTGCTACATACTAATGGTGAAAAAAAATTAACTTTAGAAACAATTAACAGTATTGAACAACTGATTGATAGTGATGGAATAACCGCAAATAAACTTTCTAAGCCGACCGGTTCAGCTTTTAACCCGGAAATGGAGATTAAATTTCAGTATTGTACTGAAGCTATTGTAAAAGGGCCGCTTTTACCTCTTGAGACTATGCGCCAGGTATTAGCCTCTCTGGGAGATAGCCTAATGGTCGTGGGGACCGAACAGTTGGCTAAAGTGCATGTTCACACGAATCATCCGGGGTTAGTACTGGAGACTTGTTTGGAGTATGGATCTTTACATCGGCTAAAAATAGACAACATGCAGGAACAGCATCAGGAGCATAGTGTATCGGCTTTGGTTGCGGAAAAGGAGATAGCATCGGGATTCATACCCGCTCCAATTCCCAAGAATATTGGGTTAGTTACGGTTGCTACCGGTTCTGGAATAGTTGAAATCCTAGGTAGCCTAGGGGTTGATCAGGTGGTTCAAGGTGGTCAGAGCATGAATCCAAGTATCGAAGATCTGGTTCAGGCGGTAAATCTGATTGACGCTCCGCAGGTGGTAATTTTACCTAATAACAGTAACATTATTTTGGCTGCGGAACAGGTGGCTGGAATGCTAACCAAAGAGGTTCGGGTGGTTCCAACACGTAGTCTGGCTCAGACTATTGGGGCCTTAGTGGCTTTTGATCCCGAAGCATCGCTAGAAAATAATCTGAAGGTAATGTTAGCTGGTAGTAGCCGAGTCAAATCGGGAGAGGTAACTTACGCGGTGCGAGATTGTCATATGGATGGTTTGGACATCTCTTCTAATCAAATATTGGGAATAGTAGAAGGGGACATCAAAACAGTAGGTGAAGAGGTTTCCGCAGTGGTAATCAATTTGTTGAAAATTATGGTGGGAGAAGAGAACGAACTTATATCTTTGTTTTATGGAGAAGAGGTAGAGGCAGACCAGGCTGAGGGCTTAGCCGATGAAATAAGGGGCATATTTTCAAACTGTGAAGTAGAGCTTCATCCAGGTGGACAACCATTGTATTATTATTTTATTTCAGTAGAATAAATTTGCAGAAAAACAGATTCTAAAATAAAGTTTGGTTAAAGGCGCCTTGGAGGCGCTTTTTTTTTATATTTATGATACTTTAACTTTTTTTGAAACAGTCGCTTTTTGGTTTATACAAGTTATTTTAATCCAAGGTAATTGACCACAATTCAAGCAAATTGTTACTCGAATATAAAAAGATTTGCGTGAGATAATAAGATCATAAAGCAAGGTTATTAAAGCGAAGGCAGTGATTCTGAGCTTCAAAAAAGTGTGACCTTGCTTTAATTATCCCAAAGCACGATCCGATAAGTAACTGGCGAGAAGGTTCTAAAACTTAATTAGTTTAACTGAATTATTTTGAAAGGAGGTGAAACAAACAATGGCGCGTAACAACAATCAACCTGTTAATCCTCAAGCCCGTGCAGCTCTGGATAAGTTTAAATTTGAGGTAGCTAATGAGATTGGTTTAGGCCAGGCGTATCAGGCTGGAGATCTCGGGAACCTTACTTCCCGACAAAACGGTTCAGTTGGTGGTTATATGACTAAGAAAATGGTTCAACTAGCTGAGCAACAGATGGCATCAGACCCTAACTTGACTCCGCAACTGGCAAGTTCCGCAGGGCAAGATCATCGGTCCGGAGCCACCCAGCAGAAGTCTTAATTAAGAGTGCTGAAACAACTTCTTTCGTGGAAATTTTAATAAGTTTCAGCTAAATCATAGCAGACCTGGAGCAATGCTTCGGGTCTGCTTTTGCTCTTAATTAAAACATTTAAATATCAATCTGTTTTTGTTATTGCAGATAAAAACTAAGATTAGATTGACTAACATTAGGATGAAGAGCCATAGTTAAACCGCTGGCAATAGTTTTGGCTAAATTATCAACCATGGTATCTATCTCTTTAGGGGTAACGGCTAAGTTTCCCCCAAATGGATTTAAAACATTTTGGATTACTTCATTAATAACTGGCGGATGCAGTCCTTGATACATTTTTAGTTGCTCAAATAGTTTTACGATAGCCTCTTCCATAATAAGGGCGGCATGTACGACAGTAGGACAGCCTATAGCAATAACCGGTACCCCCATTGTTTCTTGATTAATCCCACTACGTTGATTACCTACTCCAGATCCGGGTGATATACCGGTATTGGCAATTTGGACAGTGCTACCGACCCGCTCAACACTTTTAGCGGCAAGAGCATCTATAACCACTACAACCGTAGGGTGAACTTTTTCCACTACTCCCTTTATTATTTCAGCAGTTTCGATGCCAGTTATGCCTAGAACTCCTGGAGACAGGGCACACACAGAACGCAATCCAGGACTTAGAGCGTCAGGGGCATAGTGAAAAAGATGTCGAGTTACTACGGTTTGACTAATTACCTTAGGCCCTAGGGCATCCGGGGTAGCATTCCAGTTTCCTAATCCAACCAATAAAATATTGGATTGATCATCGATTGGAAGCAGTGATTGCAATTTTTGACTAATTATTGAACTTATGGCTGATTGAATTTCTGGATCAATAATTCTTAAATCAGGGGCTTCAATAGTAATATAGCTTCCTATTGGTTTATTCATGATCTTAGCACCTTCAGGGGATATAATGGTAACTGTGGTCACGGTGGCATGAGGAAAATTCTCTTTATCTTCTCTAACCCCGGCAATTTCTCGGTCAGTAGCGCCTCTTATTAGTTCGTGCGCTTCCAAAGCTAAATCTAGATTTATCCCCCAATGTTGGTACAATTCCATGCTATCCATTTTTTCCTCCATAATGCTTTTTAAACCTAAGCATAATTTCGAATATTTTTAGTTCCCATTGCAACTATTATTTTCCCAGGCTTACTATAATTATTCAGAAATTATGATTTAATATTAATAAAATATGATTAAATTCAGAAATTAGAGGTTGTATCGAGTTAGATAATAATTTGTGCTATAATTTTTCTAGGTATGGGGGTTGTGATAATGTTAAGAGTAATCTCCGGAACTGTGGGTGGTCAAAAATTAAAAACCCTACGTGGACTGGAAACCAGACCCACAGCTGATCGGGTTCGAGAGGCCCTGTTTAATGTTTTGAATCCACGGATACCCAAATGTAGATTTTTGGATCTTTATGCTGGAACCGGAGCGATTGGAATAGAGGCCCTTAGTCGAGGCGCAGATCAAGTTGTTTTTATTGATGTGAACCCCGCCGCGGTTCAAGTTATTCGGGAAAATCTTTCTCGGATGCAACTATTGGATCGGGCAGAAGTAATATGTGCAAAATTACCTCGTGGTTTAGAGTTAGTTGCGGCAAGGGGATATAAGTTTGAACTAGTTTTTGTGGATCCCCCATATTGGAATAGCCTAGGGGAACCAACTTTAAATAAGCTTAGTTTTAATAATTTATTAGCTGCTGAGGGATGGGTTGTGTTGGAAACAGCAGCCAAGGAACAACCACTGCCAACATCGGTTGGGGGATTAGAATGTTTTAGACAAAAGCGTTATGGGGATACCAGATTGAGTTATTTTTCAAGTCTCAATATATAGATAAAAGGGGGGGGAATTTTGAAACTTATAGCCCTATTAGAGGAATTGGAGCAGCACATCGAAAATAGTCGGCGTATACCTTTAACCGGTAAACTAATAGTGGATGGGGACCAGCTTTTGGATTATATTGATCAGATACGGGAAGTTTTGCCGAATGAGATAGAAGAAGCTCGGCGTATTTTCCAGGATCAGGAAAGAATGATGAAGGAAGCGAAGCGGGATGCAGATCAGTTAATAGAAGACACTCGGATACATATGTCTAGGATGGTTGATAATCATGAAGTTAATCGTCAAGCCCAGGATCTGGCTGAACGGGTAGTATCAGAGGCCCGGCAAATAGCTAAAGAAATTCGTGAGGGCGCTAACGAATATGCAGACGATATCTTAAAAAATATGGAAGAAATGTTCGGACAGGTAGCAGCTGCTACGGAAAAAAGTGTGAATACGGTACGGCGCGGCCGCGAAGAGTTAAACCGTAACCGAAGAGGAGAGACCTAAACGCTGCGCCAGATCTGGCTGATAACCGAAGATAATACGCCGATTATCAATAACAAAATTAACCCAATACATAGTAACCGACTTGAATAAAAGATTATGGTACCAAAAGATAATTGCGGTATTATTAAGGTTGACCACACTGGCTCGGCAATATTAAGGATTCCGGATCGAACGGCCACAAATAATGCAATTCCGGAAAGAACCGCCTGGGCTAGTCGAGCTACCCAAAAAGGGCCAAGTCGGATATCGGTATCAGCAATCATACTGGCAACTTGAGCATGGATGGCTAAGCCGCTCCAACCCAGGATTGTGCCTACTAAGGCGATTCGGGTTTCTAAAGGGAGCAGTACTTGACTAGCAGCCTTGGACCCTAAAGTAATTTCCCAGAATCCGATGGTCAAGGATTTTATCAAATTGGGGTCCGATTTAGGGAGCAATAAAATAATCCCATTAATAATGGCATCCATGATCCCTGTGATGGATAGAACCTTCATGATAACCGAAAAGAAGACAATAAAGCCACCGATAGCTAATAAATTGTTTGTGGCTAAACGTACGGCATCGCCAAGCAGTCGCCCAATCGTGCGGCCATCTTGGCGACGAGCCTTAAGCATGCATTCCCATGCGCTGGGATTATAGTTATCTTTACTACCAGAAGTTGTTTCTATTTTTTTTGAATCGCGGTAATAATAGAAACGCATAGCCAAACCGATTAGTAAATTGGTTCCATAATGAACTGCCGCTAGAGCTATACCGAGTGATGGTAAGCCGAACATTCCTACGGGAATAGCCACTAACATAAAAAGGGGACTAGCATTATTGGTAAAACAAAGCAGACGTTCCGCTTCTATACGAGTGCAAATACCTTGGCTGCGGAGTCGACTAGTTAGTATTGCGCCGACCGGGAAGCCCGATGTGAATCCCATTACAGCTACAAATGCCCCCGGCCCGGGAATGTTAAATAGCGGACGCATTAATGGTTCAAGGAGTTTACCGAGGAAATGGATAACTCCTAAGCCCATCATTAGTTCGGCTGTGATTAAGAAGGGCAGGATTGAAGGTAGAACAATATTGAACCAAAGCAATAGACCATCAGTCGAAGCGCTAAATATTTCGGCCGGATAAGATATCATGAATAGCAACAGTAAAAGGATGGCACCAGCTCCCACAAAGGTCATGATGTCAGATAATGAATAATTGAAACGGGATTTAATCCTCATGGCGAACCTCCGATATTTTGGTTTTTAAGTTTTTACTTCTTCCCCAAATATATATATTGGTTAATATTCCTTTCTATAACTATCCAGGAAGGTAATGGGGGTAAGACGATGATGAAAATTGAAGACCGGAAGCTGGGTTTGGTTTTGGGGGCTGGAAGTGCTCGTGGATTAGCCCATATTGGCGTTATTCAGGTTCTGCAGGAGGAAAATATCCCTATCGATTTGGTGGTTGGAAGTAGCATGGGTGCGGCTATAGGAGCCTTTTTTGCAGCGGGAATGGATATGTATCTGCTGCCTCAATTGGTAACCCAACTAAATTTAAATAAATTATTAGATATGCAGGTCCCCCGGATGGGTTTTGTATCTGGGAATCGTATTCAGGATTTGATCAGATTATTAACCCATGGAAAAAATTTTGAGCAACTAAACATACCTTTGGCCGTAGTTGCCACAGACTTGGAGTCGGGTGAACGGGTAGTATTTAGAGAAGGACCAGTTTTTCAGGCGGTGCGGGCTAGTATCTCTATTCCCGGTATCTTTCAGCCGGTAATTATCGATAACCGGATGCTGGTTGACGGGGCCGTATCCGAGAGACTACCGATAAAAGTAGCCAGAGAATTAGGTATGGATATCGTCGTGGCGGTTGACGTCACTTTTGGGAGTCAGGAGACCAACATCAAGAATATCCTTGATGTATTTATGCAATCCATATCACTGATGGAGAAACAAATTCATGTAACTAGATTGGAGGGGATGGATGTTTTAATTCAACCAGGAGTTGGGAATCTGGGGATTAACCGGTTTGATCTGGTAGAAGAAGCGGTATTAGCCGGCCGAGACGCTACACGGTCCTTAATACCCCAAATTAAAGCATTGCTGGCCGGACCGGTTTCGTAAGCAATCGACAGATGTATATTGTTTCCTACAAATTAGTGTTCCATTTTGTTCCACGTTAAGCTATAATTATTTTGGTAGGCTCATGGTTGTTCGACAACCTACAATTGAAGGAGGGTGTAACTATGACATTGCTCGAGCAAATTCGACAAAAAGCTGCGGGCAACAAGAAAACCATCGTATTACCGGAAGGAACCGAAGAAAGAACCGTTAAGGCAGTAGAGACCATTTTAAAGGAACAGTTAGCAAATGTAATCCTTCTGGGGGATCCCGGTGAAGTTTCCGCGGTTGCAAAAAAAGTAGGCTCTAACATTGATGGAGCTGTTATTATGGATCCACGGAAATCTGAATATTATAGTGAGTGTGTAGAACAGTTCTTTGAGATGCGTAAGAGCAAAGGAATGACCCTAGATAAGGCGCAGGCCCTTATGAGTGACCCGCTGTATTTTGGCTCCATGTTAGTGTATAAAGGAATTGCGGATGGAGAAGTTGCTGGGGCCAGGAATACCACTGGTGATGTTCTGCGGCCAGCTCTGCAGATAATCCGAACCGCTCCGGGGATGACTTCAGTTTCCGGTGCTTTTGTAGTGATTGTCCCTGATTGTGAATTTGGGGACAATGGCGTGTTTATTTTTGCTGACTGTGCAGTTACCCCAAATCCGTCAGCTGAACAGCTGGCAGAATTTGCGTTCCAATCGTCCCAAACTGCTAAATCAATCGCAGGAATTGAAAATCCGATTATTGGCATGATGTCCTTCTCTACTAAGGGGAGTGCTAGTCATGAGTTTGTGGACAAAGTGGTTAAGGCTACTGAAATCGCTAAGCAACGATGGCCGGAACTGGCTTTGGATGGTGAGTTCCAAGCAGATGCTGCTTTAGTTCCTAAGGTTGGTTTCTCTAAGGCTCCCGGCAGTGCCGCTGCTGGTAAGGCCAATGTACTTATCTTCCCAGATCTAGACGCCGGAAATATTGGGTACAAGCTAGTTCAACGTTTAGCTAAGGCTGACGCCATTGGACCCATATTGCAGGGCATGAATAAACCAGTTAATGATCTATCTCGTGGTTGCAGCGTTGAAGATGTGGTAAACGTGGTTGCTATAACGGCTGTTAAGGCCCAATAGTAACCACGACTATGGGATATCCTAGTTATTCAATAAGCATATCCGGGATAAAAGGATACTGATGGAGCCTACGATCCCGGGTATAGATCCCCAAAATATAGAACACATGAGGGAGGGTCTTGTTGGAGATGGGTTTTAATGTATTGGTTGTAAACTGTGGTAGTTCATCGATTAAGTATCAGGTTATTGATATGGAAACCAAACAGGAATTAGCTAACGGTTTGGTGGATCGGGTGGGTATTCCGGGTACGGTCTTGACCCATAAACCTGAAGGTAAGGACAAAGCCGTTATTGAAAAGGATCTGCCGGATCATACTGCCGGAATGCAGTTGGTTTTGGAAACCCTAACCAATGCGGACTACGGAGTACTAAAAAGTCTTGATGAAATCAAGGCTGTTGGACATCGGGTCGTTCACGGCGGCGAAGCTTTTTCGGAGTCCGTGGTGATTGACGATGGGGTTAAAAAGGTTATTCGCGATTGTTTTGATGTCGCACCATTGCATAATCCACCGAATCTGATGGGTATCGAGGCCTGTGAAGCCTTAATGCCTAACGTTCCGCACATCGCGGTATTTGATACTGCTTTCCATCAGACTATGCCGGCTGAGAATTTCATGTATGCTCTTCCTTACGAACTGTATGAAAAATATAAGGTTCGTCGTTATGGCTTCCACGGTACTTCTCACTATTATGTAACCCAGCGGGCCGCCGCTTTATTGGGTAAACCAGTGGAACAAACCAAAATTATTACCTTACACCTTGGTAACGGGGCTAGTGTCGCGGCAGTAGATGGCGGCAAAGTTATTGATACTTCCATGGGCTTCACTCCGTTGGAAGGTTTAGTAATGGGCACTCGGAGTGGAGATATTGATCCGGCGATTGTTTTCTTCATCATGGAGAAATTGAACATGGGACCCGCGGAAATCAATAATTATTTAAATAAAAAAGCTGGTGCCCTTGGCTTATCCGGGGTCAGTAATGACTTCCGGGATATCGGGGACGCTGCAGATGCCGGTAATGCGCGAGCCAAACTAACCCTCCAAGTATACGCTAATCGGGTCAAGTCGTACATCGGAGCCTATATGGCTAAGTTAAACGGTTGTGACGCGATTGTCTTTACCGCTGGTTTGGGGGAAAATGGTATTCCGAACCGGGAAATGATCTGTAAGGATCTTGACTTCTTGGGCATCAAGATGGATAACGAAAAGAATAAAGTACGTGGCAAGGAAATTGACGTGGCTACCGCTGATTCTAAGATTCGTATTTTCGTAATCCCGACGAATGAAGAATTAGTTATTGCTACTGATACCTACCGGCTTGCCAATAAATAGTTCCCATATCTGTTTAAATAGTGACATAATTTTAGAAATGATTAGATGCCCTTCGGGAGAATAAGATTATACCCTGGGGGGCATCTATATGTCTGAAGGTCTAATTCTTGACAAACACTGGAGAGCATCGGTATAATAGACCATGATAAAAGGTAGGTGATTCCAATGGTGGTTGACTTGGCGGGTTTTCGAAAAAATCCTGAAACCACCAGGAGGTATCATTTTGAGGAAGAGTTTCCTCCCTTGATATTAACCGGGGAGGAAATACGATTTTTAGCCCCGGTAACCGTCGATATTTTATTAGAACGGGTAGGAAAGGTATTTCCGTTAAAAGGGTTGATTAACTCTAAGATTAGCCGAGCTTGTGGCCGTTGTTTACAATTGGTGGAACATTCGGTGCGTGTTGAGTTTGAACTGGCGTATGTGCATCGTAACGATCTGGAGGAAATTGGCATTCAGGTAGAACCGGGACAAGAACCTGAAGATTATGAGGTCTTCGAGGATCGACCCATAGAGATAAGGGAGATTGTCCTAGAAAACATAATCATGTCTATGCCCATGAGTTTTATCTGTCAGCCGGGTTGTAAGGGATTATGTCCTCAATGCGGAAGGGACCTTAACCAAGAAGAATGTAATTGTCAGCCAGATGTAATTGACCCTCGACTGGCAATACTTCAGGAATTGCTGAAAACCAAACCATAGGAATCTTTAAATAGTTAAAATTAAAATTGTGGCAATAAAGGGGGTGCAAAAGATGGGAGTTCCAGCCAGGAAAAGATCCAAGTGCAGGACTAGTCGGAGAAGGGCAATGCAGAAAATTAGCTCCCCCGGAATGAATGAGTGTCCTCAATGCCACGAATTGAAATTACCGCATCGGATTTGTCCAAAATGCGGCTACTACCATGGCCGTGAGGTTCAGACTCAGGCTTAAGGGTATAGGAATTTGGAGGTTGAGTGCTGCCCTTTAAGCAGCACTTTTCCATATCGCGGACTAGGAGGGCGAGGTTGTTCGTATGAGGGTGGCTCTAGACGCCATGGGAGGGGATTTTGCTCCTCGGGAACTGGTTGCCGGTGCGGTTGAAGCAGTTAACCATATGGATTTGCGAATTCTTTTGGTAGGTCAGGAAGAAAAAATACGGGCTGAAATTGCCTATCAGGTCCAACTAGGTAACATTGATCCAGGCCGGGTGGAAACTTTTTTAGAAGTTGTACCAGCGGGTCAGGTGATCGCTATGGATGAGGAGCCGGTATTAGCCATAAGGAAGAAGAAAGATGCTTCTATTGTTGTGGCTACGCAGTTGGTGAAAGAAGGTCGTGCCGAAGCGGTGGTATCGGCAGGCAGTACCGGGGCCCAAATGGTAGCCGCCCTACTGATTCTAGGCCGAATGGCCGGGGTTGAACGTCCAGCGATTGCCACGGTCATGCCAGGTTTGAATGGACCTAAGGTACTGCTGGATTCAGGCGCTAATGTTGACTGTCGTCCTAAGCATTTGGAACAGTTTGCGCTGATGGGAAGTGCCTATGCAGCTGCAGTTCTGGGAGTAGAAAAACCCAGGGTCGGGCTGTTGAATATTGGTGAAGAAGAGAGTAAAGGTAACGAATTAACCAAACAGACTTATCCGCTATTAAAACAGGCGCAGCTTAATTTCATAGGAAACGTTGAAGGTCGGGAACTTTTGACTGGAGCAGCGGATATCCTGGTCTGTGATGGATTTGTAGGCAATGTTGTTTTAAAGCTTGCTGAGGGATTTGCTCGGGCTATATTTGAGCTGATTAAAGAGGAACTTACTCGTAATGCACGGGCCAAGGCCGGAGCTTTTTTAATCTTACCGGGTTTGCAAAATTTGAAAAATCGTTTGGATTACTCTGAATATGGAGGGGCTCCACTGCTGGGGGTAAAGGGAATAAGTATTATCAGCCACGGGAGTTCTAAAGCCAGGGCGATCTATAATGCTCTTCGGGTAGCCAAAGAAAGCGTGGAAAAAGATTTAGTCGGAAGGTTAACATCTGCCTTGGAATAATGCATAATAGCGATTTTGATTTGGGTCTAAATCTTGTTAATGTTTACAAGGGAGGACTAATATGGATGCAATTCTCGAAAGGGTACGATCGATTATCGGGAATCATTTAAATGTTGATGCTCAGGTGATTACTATGGATACAACCTTCAAGGAATTAGAGGCCGACTCTCTAGATGTGGTGGAAATGGTGATGTCCTTGGAAGATGAATTTGATATTGAGATTCCAGATGAACAGGCAGAGAACATTGAAACTATTCGACAAATTGTGGAGTATATCCACAGCGTTTTGAAATAGGACGTTTATGGTAAGGTTTTAAGGTCCCGGTGGATTGTTTCTGCGGGGTCCTATTTGTTTTGGTTGGGAGGTATAAAAGCTTGGAGGAAAGCAGGATAGATCAGTTATTAGGTCTGCTTCGGGATTGGAATGTAGAAAAGGCGGATATTGAAATTTTGGATCAAGCGCTTACCCATCCTTCATTTGCTTTTGAAAACCAAGGTCAGGGCGTTGAACATAATCAGCGTTTGGAGTTCCTAGGCGATGCTGTGTTAGGGGTTATTGCTGCTGAATACCTCTATCAGTCTTTTCCGGCTTGTTCAGAGGGAGAATTGACCAAAATTCGGGCCAATGCCGTCTGCGAAGCCAGTCTCGCTGAGACTGCACTCAAGATGAATTTGGGGCCCTACCTCCATCTGGGCAGAGGTGAGGAACTTAGTGGGGGCCGGGAAAGACCTTCCATACTGGCAGATGCTTTGGAAGCGGTTATTGGAGCCGTGTATCTGTCGGTGGGTTGGCAATCAGCACGGGCTTTGGTGTTGAAATATTTAAGTGAAAGTATGAATCAAACTAACCAAGGATACCTAGGAGATTATAAGACAGCTCTTCAGGAAGCGGTACAGCGTGGCGGGGCTGAAGGGGTAACCTATAGCATTATGAAAGAATATGGACCGGATCACAATAAGCGATTTATAGCTGGGGTCTTTTATCAAGGTCAGCTCCTGGGTAAGGGTGAAGGCCGAAATAAAAAAGAAGCGGAACAGCGAGCCGCGCGGACCGCTATCGAAAAAATAGATCTCGGACAGGATATTTGAATAATTTGGAGAGATAAATGGATAAGCAGTGGCGGATTATCCCTTTCTTTGTGCCTCATCAGGGTTGCCCCCATACCTGTGTGTTTTGTAATCAAAAACTAATCAGTGGTAGCAACTCCGTTCCCACCGGGGTTGAGGTGGCTAAGCAGATTCGGGAGTACCTGATTACGATTCCGACCGGTTGCGAGGTAGAGGTAGCTTTCTATGGCGGCAGTTTTACCGGATTGTCAATCGGCCTACAGGAAGAATTGTTGGCGCCGGCCTATCAGGCCTATCAAGAAGGGCTGATAAAGGGAATCAGAATTTCAACCCGCCCGGATTTAATTGATCCGAAAGTGATAGAACATCTTCAAAAATGGGGAGTTCGGACCGTGGAACTGGGAGTTCAGTCCCTAAACCGGGAAGTTTTAACCGCTTCCGGGCGGGGTCACACTCCGGAGGATGCAATCCGGTCCGCAGTGATGATACGTGAAGCCGGGATTAACTTAGGGTTACAGATGATGATCGGTTTACCTAAGGATTCCCGGGAGAAGAGCCTGGCTTCCGGCCTTGGATTAATCAAGCTGCGTCCGGATTTTGTAAGAATTTATCCTACTATTGTTATTCGGGATACCTTATTGCATAAACTATTCCGAGAGGGGAATTATTGCCCCTTATCTCTGGAGGAGGCCGTTGATTGGACTCGATTACTTTTTGTAAAGTTTATTAGTCATGAGATCCCGGTTATTCGTATGGGTCTTCAGGCGTCGGAAAGCCTTTTAAAACCAGGGGAGATAACCGCTGGCCCTTTTCATCCGGCCTTTGGAGAGTTAGTAGAGTCCGCTGTGGCTCTGGAGCAATTAGAAATGCTTTTAGGAAAGTGGAAACTGCAACGAGAGACTTTAGATTTTCAGTTGACTAAATCGAAAGTTACGATGCCGGAAAAACTAATTTTAACGATTAATCCCCGTTATTGGTCCCGTATAGTCGGTCATTACCGTGCTAATCTAAAAAAGATTGAACGCAAATGGAAGATATCTTTAAAGATTTTGGGAGATGAATTTCTACCCGTGAGAGATATTCGGATGCAGACAGATCTTGAAGAAGTTGAAAATTATTTAAGTTGGCAGGAATTTTTAACCAACTGTAGAATGTCATAATATCAGGCTACTTTTTCCCTTGTATCATTTTTGTAGATTAAATAATAAAAGGAGGATGGCCCATGGAGGTACTAAGGATATCAGCTCATTCTATTCCTAAATCGGTGGCTGGAGCACTCACGGCAGTTTTACGGGAAAAGGGCCGAGCTGAGATTCAAGCGGTGGGAGCAGGGGCGGTAAATCAGGCAATTAAAGCAATTGCAATTGCACGAGGGTTTGTAGCTCCAAACGGCTTGGATCTGGTAGTGGTGCCGGCGTTTACTGAGATCAGCATTGAAGGTGAAGTTCGTACGGCCATAAAATTTATCGTTGAACCCAGATAGGTAAAATTTGTAATTAGATAAAATGACATATTAATTACTAAAATTACTTTTGGGAAAAGATAAATAAGGGGTATAAGATTAACTTGCTGCGATATCGCAGCTTTTTTTTAGTTTTTGGTATAATGAGGTAAGATACCCAGGTAGATCTCTACACCGCGTTGAGGCCATGCCTGATTCAAAAGCTAGTTTAGAAGCATTACAGCTAACATAAGGGGGTTTTAGCTTGAAAAAAAGTGCATTACTTTTGGAGTTAGACCGCTCCAAAGATTATGTTTCCGGTGAACAGCTGAGTCAGATCTTGGGGGTTTCACGTACGGCAGTATGGAAACAGATTCAGGGTTTAAGAGAGCAGGGTTACGAGATTGAAGCTCAGCCCCGAATCGGTTATCGATTATTAAAAAGGCCAGATCTTCTGCTGCCGGAAGAGATTGCCTCTGGGCTGGGCACGGATTATCTTGGACAAGAGGTGGTTCATTACGATGAGGTTGATTCGACGAATGACGCAGCCCGACGATTGGCTCAGCAGGGGGCCCCAGCGGGCACTCTAGTGGTAGCGGAAAGGCAAACAGGTGGTAAGGGTCGCATGGGTCGATCTTGGATATCTCCAGCGGGAGAAGGCCTTTGGTTTTCATTTATTCTCCGGCCAAAAATGCTGCCGCAGGAGGCCCCTCGGATCACCTTGGTGGCAGCGGTAGCAGTAGCTCAGGCTTTACGCAGCTTAACCGGATTGGATATCCGGATTAAGTGGCCCAATGATTTATTAATTAAGGGTAAAAAAATTACCGGAATCTTAACGGAAATGAATTCAGAGATTGGTCGAATTAACTATCTGGTAGTGGGCATTGGCATTAATGTTGACATAAACCCCATTTCTTTGCCGCCAGAGGTTAGAGTTAAGGCTACTTCTTTGAGTGCCTATTTAAATCGGAAATTATCCCGTCTGGAGTTACTACGCCGCTGTTTGGAGGAGTTAGAACGGTATTTTGAGAAATGGCAGGTAGGAGGGTTTGATAAGATCTTAGAGGAATGGAAACAACTCTCCGCAACCTTAGGGAATCGAGTCCAGGTTATGGTATTAGAGGATCTTATCGAAGGACTGGCTGAGGATGTAGGAGCTGATGGCAGTCTTTTGCTTAGATTAGATGATGGTACAAGTTATCAGGTGGTTGCCGGCGATGTAATGTTTGGGGCTAAAAGCGATTAATTATTATTTCAGTAAATAAATTCAGCGGTTGGATTGATCGAGCAATCGGGATAAAGTCAAGTATTTTTCTTTACAGGGAGGGGTCCCATGTTTCTCAAACGTTTGGAAATTCAAGGATTTAAGTCGTTTGCGGAAAGATTGGATATTGAGCCGGCCGGACAAATAACCGCAGTAGTAGGACCCAATGGCTGTGGGAAGAGTAATATCGTGGATGGAATCCGCTGGGTTTTGGGGGAACCAAACGCCCGGATCCTGCGGGGGACTCGAATGGAGGATGTCATTTTTGCTGGCAGCGATCGGCGTAAACCGGTAGGGATGGCAGA
>Ga0074193_1002067_pt1 | contig 20130 bp, 17 predicted proteins | sample EPASupsiteHSE605_FD_64523 | JGI IMG/M metagenome (GOLD analysis project Ga0074193, IMG submission 64523) | Bioremediated contaminated groundwater from EPA Superfund site, New Mexico - Sample HSE6-05 | ecosystem: Environmental > Aquatic > Deep subsurface > Groundwater > Contaminated ... | reverse complement strand
ACTCTCTTAGTGAAAGTTCTGGTGAAAGTCGGGGCAAATAAAGAAGGAATCCCAAAGAATTCCTTGTAGTTAGTTTGGAGCGGGAAACGGGATTCGAACCCGCGACCTTCAGCTTGGGAAGCTGACAATTCATTGTTTCTCCGGTGTTCCCAATGTTTCATTCTGCTTCATTACCGTCGCGTATCTACTTGACTTCTATTGTTATTTATTCTATTTTCATTTCTAGGTGTTTCACTATTTCTCTGCTACTGCCACCCACCAAACTGAAACAAAACGGAAACACAAGGGTCATTGAGAGCAGCAAACGGAAACAAAACGGAAACACGAAAAGGAAGCAAAATGGGTAAACAATTCACGGAAAAAGCTATAGCTGCAGCAAAGCCCAGGAAGGCTCGTTACTACATACGAGAAGGACGTGGATTTGCCCTGCAAATCCTACCCTCCGGTGCAAAAGCCTTTGTGTATCTGTTCGAACTTAACAAGAGCAAGGGCTACGTACTGCTCGGTCACTATCCCGGCTGTTCGTTGGCTGACGCAAGAATAGCATATAATGATGCGTTTAACTTAGTAAAAAAAGGTATTGATCCTCGTGACGAGAAAAAAGCTGCTGCTGAGGAAAAAGCAAAGATCGTAAGGGATGCCGCTCAAGAAGTGGAGGCTGCTGTCGAAGCAGCGAACCATCTCGAAAAATACACCTTTGACACCCTTGTAAAGGACGGTGTGCCTGAAAACTTTGTTCCCACGACTGTTGAGCAACTTGCCGGGGTCTGGTTCGTAAATTACTCAAAAGAGAACCATTCCGAGCGTTGGCAAGGGTCCGCCGTGAGTTGTATCAAACTCCATATTCTCCCAGGCATAGGGCAAATGGAAATTGCGACAGTAAGGCATAAACACGCTGTAACTCTCATCCAGAAAATTGCTACCACTGTGCCAGGTTCTGCACGTAACACAATGAAATTCGCCAGACAGATGTTCAAATACGCTTATCGCCAAGAATGGGCCGAGATTCAGCCATTCATCGAGATTACGGAATCGGTGCCAAAGATCGCGCCGAAAGCCGATGAGCGGCACCTTGATGATGACGAGATCGTCAAGGCGTGGGCTGAAATAAGCAAATCATCGAGCTCTCGCGATATAAAGCGTGCTTTGAAGCTCATCCTTGTAACGGCACAACGTCCCGGCGAGGTGGCACAAATGCACCGCGACCAAATTAAAGGGAGATGGTGGACCATCCCGTCTGAGGTAGCGGGAAAAAATGAAAGAGAACATCGCGTTTACCTGACGGACACAGCCCTTGAGTTGATCGGCGATGGCAAGGCCTATATGTTCCCCTCAGTGAGTGGAAAACGAGGGCATGTTTCAGGGAACGCACTCTCCCAAGCAATAAATCGCGGCTACTTGAGCGATGAAATAGTTAAGGTCGTCGGCAACCGGAAAATCAAGGCAAGGAAGGAACCCTACTTCGGCATGAAACCTTGGTCACCCCATGATCTTCGCCGTACCGCTCGCACGAATATGGCCAGAGTCGGGGTATTGGATGAGGTTGGCGAGGAGGTTGTGAATCACACAAAGCCGGGAGTTGTAGGGGTGTACAACAAGTACCGTTACGATAAGGAGAAACAAGATGCTCTCCTGAAATGGGAAGCCCTACTGCTTGAGATACTGAAAAATAAGCCAGTTGTCGTTTGAAATTACAGAAATCGAGAGTCTATTTCCCCGAACCGCCGACTGATGTCTGTTTCGGGGACACCCAGCAAAAATGAACTCTTCCTTCCAGTTGGCCACAGCTTCGAATATCCAGGTATCTGACATGCCATATGCCCTTTCTTGCAGCCTTACACCAGACAGTTGCTCCATCGACGCACCAACAGAGGAGGCTGTACTCTCTAAACAACCGGTCTGAACTTTTCTTCCAATGATTTCAGAATCATTGCATACTTCTTCGGATTGGCTTTAGCGAGTTTGCCAAGGTTCAGCAATTTCCATTTGATGGCCGGCAGGTTTTCTATTCCGGTCAACCCGAGAATTTCCCAGTCCGGCTCACAACGGTTAAGGGAGAGCAGGAAGCTGCGTTCAGCCTCGTCAAGGGAACCCGGCAGCTCCCGGAATATCCTCTCCCGAACATTTTCCAGCTGTTTGACCGCAACTTCCCTGTTGGCCATCCCCACAAAATCACTTTCAAATTCTATCCGGATGTCCTTTGGGTTAGGTGAAAGCAGTTCATGAATCGGACGATTGTGTCCGGCGAGGTAGACGGTAAAGGCGCGACGTATCCGTGGCGTAATACCTCCTCTTTCAAGTAACAACATCACGTCAAAGAGGTCTCGCGGATGCTGACGATCCATAGCTGCAACGAGTTTGCTGGCGTATAATTCATCCGGGTCGAGCATTGGAACGGAAAGAGCCCGCGAAAAACGTTTCTGTGCCTGCGCCGACATGGTGCCGACCACCAGAGGAAATACCGCTCCCCGGAATACGTGGTTGACTTCCACCTTGAGTAGCACCGGCCCCCTTGAGATGAAGAGCTTCGACTCGTGCTCACTGCCCGAGGTTGTAGGTCGTACCGTAACTCCCATCTTGCTTTCCAGAAGTTCTGCGACGGCATGAAGTGATTTTTCGATTTCAGCAAGCGCCGACTCACGATTGACATCCAGGTTCGTGTAAACCAGGTCGATATCGACCGAAAGTCTTGGCATGTCCTCCAGGAACAGGTTGATTGCCGTGCCGCCCTTCAGAGCAAAGCATTCCTGGGTAAAAACGAACGGTGCTGTATCGATGAGGAGTCTCACTATTTCAATGTAACGGTTATCCATGTTTTGTCATCCCGGGATGCTTTAATATCAGGGAGCTCCCTTTTTTAGTCCGTACGTAAACTGAATCCGCGCCGAAATCCATACGACTCAGGTCCAGTTGCTGTATAACCGGCAGTTTCAAATCATCCGCCAGTGAGAAAAATAACCGCTTGACCTTTATTCTTGTACAAACTTCCAGGAGTGACTGCAGAACATCGTGTCGCAGGGTATATAAGGGCTCCATGATTTTTCTGGCTTCATCGAGGCTTTGTTTTTGAGGCACGTCGTCAAGCATCTCAAGGAGTGCCCGTTCAGGCTCTGAGACGAAGGGGGAGTAAGGATCATTTTCATCCAGGTGTCTCACATGAATCCTGTTCTCCAGTCCATCATCTTTTTCAAACAGGTGACTCATGCGGGCCTCACAGGGAAACTTTTGGGTAAACCAGCCCGGAAGATTTTTCCTTGCCGTGCCGTAAAGGAACAGTTTCTCCTTGCCCATTGCCACGTAATGAACGACACCCTGCAACGACAGAGCCGTTTTGCCTCCTATGTGTACTGCCACCCCTTGTGCCTCAAGGGCAGCCACCGCCCCCGTCTGGGAGAGCGTATCTCCCGGGCGAAGGAAATAACCGTAGCCGAGTGGTTCAAGCCAGCCGCTTTGGACATACCGGTGCGCCAACTGCCGAGATATGCCCCAACGCACCATTTGGCTGGTCGTAACCGGCATCCCCTTCGGAAGTGAGAACAATGCAGTTTTAAGATTACTCACTGAATGTAAACTTTGAGTTGACATTTGAGACCTATTTTATATTTGGCCTGATTGCCTTATAATTATTATATAAGATACGGTATTAAATGTAAACCTTAAGTTGACTTTCAGACACTATTTTATATAGCATTGCGTTTCTGACAAATGGGCCCCGCAATAAGTGAAGTGGCATATATCCGGTAAATAATTCGGCGCCACCTTCTTATCCTTCCCGCACTTCAAATTAAACAGCGCACCTGCAAAGCAAACCCTGACCGACAACTCCACCCCCTTCCCAAGATCATCTCCGACATAAACGTGGCCTTTAATTTATTTAGGCCTACAGGAATAGTTATAAGTCAGCGGCAAAACAATAGAAAATAATTCGTTCCAAAGTAAATTCCCCAGTTTTTCCGCACTAACATACTTACCCCCTGCAGAATTTATTAAGTGAGGGGGAACATGCGTCAGATCATTCCGAAACTCATAATCTTGGCGGCACTTTGTTCTTGCGGAACGGCACATGCCTTCTGTTTTGAGGAGGCCGGGACCATGTACGGCATTGCTCCCCGACTCCTCTGGGGTATCTGCAAGGGAGAGAGCAACTTCAATCCTGCTGCCGTCAACTACAACACCAACGGAAGCTACGACTTCGGCCTCATGCAGATCAACTCCTCTTGGGCACCGACCCTACGCAAGAAGGGCATCCCCTGGAATACCCTCGCCGATCCCTGCACGAACGTCAAGGTCGGTGCTTGGGTACTGGCACAGTGCGTCAACGACTATGGCTACACTTGGGCGGCGGTCGGCTGCTACAACTCACGCACTCCGTCGAAGCGGGACAAGTACGCTGCCAGGATCGCCCGGCTGATGAATCAAGAGCCTGTTGTGGCGTTTCAGAAGCCCCGACAAGAACTGAGTCAGGTGGCTGTAACCAGCAGCTCATCGGAGAAGTCACCATGGGACATGGCCTTCGGCAATGATCCCCGCTGAACTGCTCACAAAATACGGGCTCAGGGAAGCCGACGCGTTGGAGGCCGTAGAGTCTGCGATTACCCGAACTCTGACCAAAGCCTTGCGTTCAAACGTTGCCGTCAGACTTAACGGCAGGCTGGAGATAACGATGTTCCCGCTCAACGGGGAACCGGTAGTACTCCCCCCGGGGGAAATCAGTCGCAAGCTGCAGCGCCATATCCTTCACAATATCGAACTGGAACTGCAAAAACGGCAGGCGTTGCGTGAAGCTGAGGAATTGGAAGAGTTGCGCGGCAAGTCATTGCCTGGTGAGATTACCCGGATTGGCGAAGATGGCACACTGCATGTTGATTTGGAGATTGAGGATCTTTTCTCCCGCATGATCCTGGCCGGCGAATGCCCGGAGCGCTACCAGCCGCCGCACGAAAAGGGACGCTACCAGATTGGGGAAGTACGGGAGTTCTTCATTTCGAGCATTCTGCCGGTAGTTGTCAACGGCAGGTCGGCCCGGACCCGCGTTCGTCTCAGCCGGATTACCAAGGAGCTGCCCGCACTCCTCCTGCAGGAGCGGACTGGCATTTACGGCATCAAATGCCGGCACCGGGTTGCCGGAGGATTCAGTAACATCATAACACCTGCCCGCCTTCCCAAGGAAGCGATCAACCATGTCGGTAAGGAACTGGGAGAACATCTGAATGTTTCGATTTCGCAGACAGCCAAAAAGTGAACCAATGACCCATATCGGGACTGGCGTCAACATGGATCATCCGACCAGGATCGTCCCCCTGTCCATCCCGGACTCATACCGGAAGCGGCACATGTTCGTGTTCGGCACCACCGGCGTTGGCAAGACGAGACTGTGCGAGAACCTGATCGAACAGGATATCAACAAGGGATATTCGGTCGTTTACTTCGACCCCAAAGGTGACCAGCAGATCTTTACCAAGATTTTCGATGTTGCCAGAAAAGCGGGCCGTCTTGACGAACTGATGCTCGTGACCCCCATCTTTCCGGAGTACTCATCAGTAATTGACCCGATGGCCTACTACTATATCGTCGACGAGCTGGTCGGTCACGTCATCTCCGGAATCCAGGGCGGAAAGGAACCATTTTATCGGAACATTGCCAAAGAGATCACCACTGCGGTCATCACCGCCAACATTCTTCTTGCCAGAGAGGCTGGCCACCTGCCGGTCATGAACATCGATTCCATCCGGCAAAGCATCCGCCGGGAAGCGCTTGAGGAGACGATGAACGCCCTTCGGCGGATCGGCACTCATGAAGCGGACCTGACTGCCGGAATGCTGGAGGACATCCTCAAGTCCCCCATGGAATATTACGCCAAGGTATCCTCGACACTCAGGACGGCCCTGATGGAACTCTCCTCGGGCAACATCGGCAAAATCATCGGCCAAGCCGACTCCAACCGTTTCATCAAGCGCCTCGAAGCGGGCGAGCGGGTAATTCTCGTGGTCCACACCGGGGCGATGATTGCCCGCGAAGCCTCCGCCACCCTCGGCAAGGTCATTCTTTCCATGATCCAGTCCTTCATCGGCCGGGTTTACCTATCAGACAAACAGAGAGTCAGCCCCCCGCTCTCAATTTTTATCGATGAAGCACAGAGTCTGTTTTACCAGGGGGTGGAAGACCTGTTCGCCAAAGCGGGGTCCGCGGACGTGATGGTGACAGCCTTCGCCCAGTCGGTGAACCAGGTCTACGCTGTTGTGGGTGAAGAGTTTGGCAAGAGCATCCTCGACAATACCAATACGAAGATCTTCATGCGTTGTTCAGATGCCGAGACGAGCGAATATGTGGTCAAGCATTTCGGGGTGCGTAACGTACTGACCGGGATCTTCGGCTCGAATCAAGTGACTACCCGGGAGGTGGAGCAGGACATTCTCAAGGTCCAGGATATCCTTGGTCTCCAGCCACGGGAGTTTTACATGCTCACCTATTCGGGAAGGACAAAGGGCACCACTCTCGAAGCGCATCAATCCAAGACCAAAATCATCTTTCCTGCGGCTCCGTCCGCAATCTCCACATTCGATTCGTGCCGCTCCCCGGAAGAGACCGACACACCATGAATGGAATGTTTATTACATCGGCCGTCATCGGCGCCGGGCTCATCACATATGCGGCCGTGAACGTTTTCCGACATGTTGGAGACGAAGAATTACTGGAATATCTGTCAGTCGATAGGTTCGATAAAAAGACTCTGGCCAATGCAAGTTACACCTGGACACTGACAGATAACGATTCCTTGTGCGGTGAAGTCATAAACCTTAAGGATATGGCCGTGATCTGGCGGGAACCGGAACCTGAGAAGAGTTCACCTCCCATGCCCCGCCCGACCTTCAAGAACGTGGAGATCGACCGGTTCTTTGCCGAGATGGTTGAAAAACGCCGAACCATTAAGGGCGCGCGCCGGATGGTCATCGTCAAGCTCCTCAAAATGCTCGACGAGGATGGAGATTGTCCGTCTGTGGTCAGGAAGAACGAAAAGGAAGCCGAAAACAAATATCCTCCGGACACCTTTGCCCTGCTGGCCACGGTCCCACTTTTCCGCCATACGCTTCAAGTGGCCAGGAAGTGCGCGGCAAAAGTCAACCAGGAGGTCATGCTGCCGGACATCCTGATCGTCTCCCTCGGCCACGACATCGGCAAGATTCCAGCCTACCACGACAAGCTCTACTCCACGGGTGACCATCCGCTCATATCCGTGATCATTCTCAACAGGATCACGGAATACGCCACCCTGCCCAACCACGTCGAACTCGACCTGATAGTCAGGGGGCACCACAATATGAAACCGGACAACCTTCTGACCGACTTGCTCAAAAAAAGCGACCAGGAGACACGCAAAGAGGAACTTGCCGTTCTTATCGGAGAGGTAGTCGATCGGGACAAGAACCAGGCAAAGTCCGAAGCCGGCGCACCTAAGAAGACCGCTCCCCTCAAGGCAACGGAAGAGCCCGTTGCGAAGAGTTCCACCAAGACCCATGACGAAGAAGAACGGGATCATCCACTGGGGGGTATGGAAACGGAGGAGATCCCCTTGCCGGTTGCGCAGGAAGTACCATCCTGGTTCGATGCCGACACAATCCTGGCTGCGATCAAGAAAAGGATCAACCAAATAGAGGATTCTACCGGTAGACCGCATTGGGTGGCGGTTTCGTCAAACCGGGGAGTTGTCTTCGTCCATCCCGATGGCCTGTGGAGTGCACTCAAGGAAGTGAGCGAAAAGAATCCGACGCTCCTCGCCGCCGATGGCGACGAAGCGACGAAGAGGAATCTGCTCTACACCGTCGTATGGGAACTGCACAGGGTTAAAGGCGCCATCGCCACCGATTATGTATCCAGGAAATACTACACGACCCAGACGACGATTGTGCCTGGTGGCGGAAAAGGGTTTTTGGTGCTGCTCGTGCCGTTCAAGGTGGAGGCCTTCGAGGAGACGGATGCGTCCCTCGATGAGATCAAATCATCCCGGCTGCGGAAAATGGTCCGGGATATTAGACCGAAACAGGAGGAGGTGGAAAAATGCGGCTTGTAATCGCGGCCCTGCTGCTCGTCTCCATGGCTGCCACTGCCGGGGCCAGTTACTACACCGAATCGGGTAAGGGCTGGTGGTGGTATCAGAAGGAACTTGATAGTGGGGATAAGAAAGAGCCGAAAAAGGCGAAATCAAAGAAATTGCCGGCGCTTTCCGATTATTCCTACGACGAGATCTGGAACATGCACCCGGATGACTTCGAGAAGTTCGCCGAGGGTCTCAAAAGGAAGGCGGTGCAGAACCCGTCCGAGGAGAACGTCAAGGATTACTACGAGGTCCAGGAAATCGCCCGAAAGAAAGCCCTGGCGTTCACGAACGTCGCACAGTACGTCTGGCAGAAATACCCGGAACTGACCACCGCCAAGGATTACCCGATCGCCACCCCCGGCAATCTCAGCCGGGTCAATCAGATCCAGGACGAAAAGAACCGGAAGCTACGCGACAACCGTGAGGAGTTCGCCCTCATCTATTTCTACAAGACAGACTGCGGCTACTGCCAGCAGCAGCAACCGATCATCGATTGGTTCACCAACTCCACCGGCTGGCAGGTGAAACGGGTCAACATAGAGGAAAACCCTGGCTTGTCCGGGAGGTTCGGAGTCGAGGTCACTCCGACGATGATCCTGATCCAGAAAGGGAACCAGAGCTCCTTCCCGGTTTCAAGTGGACTGATAACTGCCGAGGAAATCGCGGATAAGACGTACCGTGCAGTGCGACTTTTGAAAGGCGAGATCACTCCGGAGGAATTCAGTCTGTACGATTTCCAGAAAGGAGGTGGCTTCGATGTTAGGAAGAGGCCGTCGAACCTCGACAAGCCATAAAAAGATGGGAACCAGCGTAAGCCGTTATCACTGTGTGGAAAGGAGGTGAATCAACCATGAAACGAAAAACAGCAAAGAAGATTGTGGCGGCGACCCTCGCACTGGCGATTGCCACTACGCCGGCCTTGTCCTGGAGCGGCTGGGTAGATGACTGGATGACCCAGAAAACATCGACCTCCCCCAGTTACTACGAGGGAGCAAAGCGCGGCTACTACACCGGCGGCAGCTTTTCCGCCCGTTGGCCCAACGGCACCGATTATCCCGTCACTGTCACCATGCCCTCAGTCAAGAGCGGTTGCGGCGGGATCGACGCCTTTCTGGGGGGCTTCAGCTTCATGAATGTCGATTACCTCGTCCAGAAGCTGCAGCGGATTCTTTCGGCGGCGCCGGCAGCAGCCTTCGACATTGCCATGAAGACGCTGGCTCCCCAGGTCGCTGACACCATCAAATCTCTGGAGGCGATCGCTGACCGCCTGAACAACATCCAGTTGAACGACTGCAAAGCGGCCAAGGCCCTTGTTGCCGTCGCGTCCGAACCATTTTCGCCGATCATGAGTCAGAGCGTGAAGAACGAGATGAGCAATTCCATGAACGACTTTATGGTATCCAGCGGCGTTAACGATCTTTACCAAACCTCAAAGACAAATCTCACGGCGGTGATGAATTCCGCCATGGGTAATTCGCCACCGGTCGGCAACGCCGTCGCCCAGGCTTCCCAGGGTGGCACGGCCGGTTGCCCCAGCGACATCACCGATATCTTCGGCGGAGGCTCGGTCCTCGATAACCTGGCCACCAAGAAGGGCATGAACGCCAACTACGTAAAGCTCATCCGGGGGTTCATTGGTGACGTGGTGGTGCAGTCCCCCACCACGACGAACAGCACCTTTGTTGCCAGCTACATCCCCCCCTGCGACAAGAATACCGATTTCGACACCTTCATCGACGGTTCGGCGCAGGGCAAGGACTCAGCCGGAGCATGCACCACCATAACGGACGCCAACGCGAATCTCATGCAATACGTCTCAACACGGATGCAGACAATATCGACGAAGATGAAAGCAAAACAGACGCTCGACGCAGCCAATGACGTGCCATTTCTCAATGCGACCCCGCTCTCGATCAGCCTCGTGCTAAAAACCGCCATTGCCACCAATACCGAGGGAGAAGTCATCGGTAAGCTTTCAGCGGTTACCGCCAGGGCGTTCGCCTACTACATGCTGCTGGACCTCTTGCAGGAGGCAACCCAGCTGCAGAACCTTTCCGCCCAGATCCAGTCGCAAAATAAGGACAACAAGGCGGGAGCCAGCCCCAGCAGCTGCCAGCTCGCCTTGCTGTTCGACGGCATGAAAAACGTCGATCAGTTAACAAACAGGACCAGGGTCCTTCTGACCACGGCGCAACAGGGATACGCCAATGTCGTAAACGAAATGAACGCAATCGAGATGCTGGTACTGACCATGAAGAGATTCGACGATACCGTCTTCTCGGAACTGGCTGGCCGGTTTGGAACGGGAGTGGCCCGCAGGGCTACCGGAAGAAGTTAACTTTGAAAGGAGAGCATATGGCAGACAGGAGCAAGAATAGGAATGACGGCCAGGGAGACAAGAATGGTGGTAAGACCTGGCAGGAACGAAAAATGGAGAAGGTAACTCGAGATGACTTTGATGTTATCTCCCGGAAGACCAGGGACCAGAGCGACTTCATCGGTATGCTCAACACCCTCGACAATTTACTCTACCAGTTGCGGATGAACATGGGGAGAAGCAGTAACATCCAACTCGACAAGGCTCAGGAATTCCTTGTGCGGAGCCAGAAGATCAAGGATGAGATCAACCTTCTGAATGCGGAAATGTGTGCGATGATGGGCTGGGATTACCGGCCGCCGCGTGGGTTCACTAATCCGCTTGGTGAAGTGGAAGGAAAGGAAAAGGTGAAAAAGGGGGGCTCAGTCAAGACGCCAGCGGCGGAGAAGTTACCGGAGGGTGCCATTTTAACTGCGTGACGTGGCATCTAATAGAAACAGGAGCGGCCTATGTCGGTCGCTCCTGTTTGATATGAACCCTTTTCGAAGTTAAGAATTACACAAAATGTCCCCGAACTCACCGGAACTCACGCATCCCCGGAACTCACGTACAACCACTCAACCGGCACCAACTTCCTCCCATCCCGCCATTCCTCCAGTTCAGCAATATTCGCAATACCTCCCCATACGTCACGCGGGGCATGGTCAAGAACAATTACCTGTAACTTTCCTTTTGCCAAGCCGACAACTGCACTCAAGACAGTAAACACCTTTCGCACAGCTTCAATATCCTCGTCCTTAAACTGCGGTTCCTCGATTGTCTCATTCTCACGCAACACAAGTTTTTGGGGGAAATAGACCTGGCTTGGCTGATCGATCACCACAAAACCGGGAACAGGACTGTGACGAAGGGAAATAAAGAACTGCTGCAGCGCGAGGATCATGGCCACATGATAGGAGAGCCAGTTTGAGCCGCTGCCGATTTCGGACAGATAGTCGGCTCGGTCAGCCCCAGAAACCTTGACAGTCAGTTCCTTGATCTCCAGTGAGACCGGGTCATTGGGACGTTCAGTGTCAAGATTGGGTAAAAGACGGGCTGCATTGGTATTGACATGGTTAAGAGCCTGACGCTTACGTGCTTCAGGGTTGCCCTGACGCAGTTCGGTTTCGAGCTTTTGCACTCGGTCTCGCAACTGCGCGATTTCGGCAATCAGTTCACCGTCGCCTGCCAGCTTCCGATGGAGTTGCAGGGCATTCTCCAGTCTGCCGATGAATCGCTCTGCCATTTTTGTCTGATAGTTCTTTTTTCGGGCATCACTTGATCGTTGCGTAAGAGCCCGCTTTCTGAACTGAACAGCCCGCAGTTTTTCCGTTGTTGCGGCGATTTCTGCGGAAACACGCTGCAACTCCCGGTCGAATGCCGCCGGAATTTCAAATGCATCGCCAGCTTCCGCCTCAATGGCTACAAGTGACCGGTTCAGTTGCTCCAGTTTATCCGCGCTTGCCTCCAGATGGCCGCCGCATACCGGGCACCCCTCATCGCCGCTGCGCTGTGACGTTAACCAGGAAGAAACCTGTAACCGTTCCTGTTGAATCTGCATGCCGTGATGATAGTTTGCAGCCCCCTTGCGGATACGATCCATCTCCTCCAGCCGTCTACGTAAGGCGGACAGCTCTTGGGATACTTGAGATTCTTCACTTTCAAGCCCCTGCAGCTCTTTTACTGCATCGGTTATCGTAGTTCCCGTTACGGCAATGGTCACATCCGTCACGTCAACCAAGCCTTGCAGCTGTTGAATCATCTCTGCCCGTGAAGGTTCACCGGCCTGATCCGCTGCTAACAGCCCCAACTCCCGCGCCTCGCTCACCTTGGCCCGCAACTCAGCCAGCCATTGCGCGGAGACTTCCTGTGCATTCTTTATTTCCCGCTCTTTGCGCTTTAATTCGGTTTGCAAGCGTTTCAGCTCGTGCTGTTTGGCCAAAAGCTCAGGTGTTATCGCGCCCAGTATGTAGGGGAATATTTTTATCAGTTTCTCCCGGTGGTCGTAGGTGTTGGTCTTGTAGAACAGCACATCTGGGTTGGCGATGACGTTTTGCGGCTGAAAAATGAAGGCGCTCAAGTCGCGGAATCCAGGGCGGGCGTCAAAACCGCTTTGAGATTCACCGTCGCCGAAATCCAGATTGGTCAGCCCGGCAAGCTCATCCAGGACAGTGCGGACTTGCCCCCGAGTGGTGTTTTTTGACAGGGTCTCCGGGATCACGTTGATCGTTGCCGCTTCCTCAATATACATGTCATCGGTGGAGCGTTGCTCACCCGGCTCGGGCCGGGCAAAAAGCTTTTCGCCGGCGCTGGTCTGCACAATCACGCCAAACCAGGCGCAGGCGTCACGGATGGTATTGACCGGTATCAGGCATTTGCTTGAGCCCAGACAGTAGTCGATAATCGGGATAACCGCAGATTTGCCGGTGCGGGATGCGCCACTGATAATGTTGACCTTGCCGGTTTCAAAAGGGAGACGCCGCGGTTTGAATGCCGGGTTCTTGGGCCAGAGAATTATTTCTTTGATCTGGAAATACATGTCAGAACCTCACCTTCAACGTTATGGCGATTTCGTGCATGGTCAGCGGCGCACACCACGCCCCCAATTTTTCGGCACTATTCATCATCGTTTTTATCTCTTCCGGAATACCGGAATTTGCTTTGGTTTTCGACAACGGAATCAGGGTCGCATCGGTTTCGAGGTGTACAAGACGGGTAGCGAGGGCCATTCGCAGGGATTCAATACTCAACTCTTTCAGAACCAGCATCCGGTGATTAATCGAAAGAAGTAAATCCTGCTTGCAGTGCTTGGCCGCCCCGAACTTGGCGGCGCAAACTCTTAGACCGGAAGATTTATTTGTCCGCTCGACAAACTCAGCAGTTCTCCGGTGCAAGATGGTCGGCAGCACTAGGAAAACAAGTGGTAACGGAATTGGGTTTCTGGTCGGATGTGCATAGACATAACCGCAGACAAAACGCCAGATAAGACCCGCTCCCAAAGCCGGGTTCTGGATGTTACGAACTTCGGCAGACAAAATCCCCATTACGCCACATCCTTTTCGGTTTTCGACAGGAGCGTCACAAAGTCCGGATGCCAGCCGATGAGCGGCACATCAGCCAGCAAATGAAAGCAGCCGGGAATGAAGTGTTCCGGAGGAGACATCTGTTGAACCGTAAGGCGATGTTTCTTGCATTCGTAGTACAAAAGTTTCCCCTGCTCAAGCGCCGGACGGGCAGCATGGACAAGGCCATTAATCTTTTTCTGATTCTTCCAGGCCTTGCACAGACTTTCATCAAGCTCATCAAAGGAACTTTCATGAACTTCGCCGGACTGACTCCAGAGGACACGATCCCAGCCAGCCATAAGAAGGTCACTGACAGCGTCCAGCTTCTCGTCGTAATCCTCTTCGATAATTTCGAGCTGCTGAATAAAGGTATCGCCCAGATGTTGATGCATTTCGTCCGTGGTCGGCTTGGGCGCAAAACTGGTAAGTATCGATTCCTTATCAACCTTCCGTCTCACGGCTAGATATTCCCTGTGAAAATCATCCTTCAGAATGACCGCAGGCAAACCTTTTTCAATACTGAGATCAACCTGCTTCTTCACCCAGCCGAGCAAGTTGCTCACAATAAAGGGCACATACTGCTTCGATACCGGGTCACCGGTAATCAGCTTTTTAAAATCGCCGATCGGGCTGCCGCTATCACTACAGGTCAGGCGGAAATTTCGGATAATGTGGCTGACCAGTGACTCATCAGCCTCAAGCACCGGATTTGCGTATTTCTGCAATGCTGCTGATAGTGCCGGTTTGAGTGGGCGATTTGGAGCGGTTCCCCAGAGCAGGTCGCGGGCTATGGAGAGTGCCTGAGTGGCTTCGGTGTCGCTTGCAGCTTTACGAAACAATTCCACAAGGTCGCCGGTAACAGTCCGGGAAACATAGATTTCAAATGTGGTAGTGTCGGGATCGACCAGTTTCAGCTTTACCAGTTCAAGCCAGTTATAGAGAGTTTTCCAAAGCGATACCGCCCGGTCGGCAACGGGGTTATCCGTCAAGGCGCTTTTGCTCTGGAAAAGGTGAGTCGTGCCGTCAGCGGCCTGCTCCGCGACATCGTCGAGGACTTCCAGGCTGCAAGCCGAGCCTGCGGCAGCTTGACGCAGCCTTGTTGCCAGCAGGGTTTGCTGGAGGCTGTAGCCGAGGTATTGGCCTGCGGCGGTTGCAGGGGTTTTGGCATCTTGGGGTGATGTTGTTTTGGGGATGATATTCATATGTGTGGTTCTTGTACCATGGTCTATGGTCTATGGAAGCTGCTGATATTCATATTTTTTAATTCACGACTTCTCCCTATTGTCTGCCTCGAAACTGGAAAGCTCGTCCATCGCGATCATCTTTTCATAAAACAGTGACCTTAGGTCAGCTTTTGCAACCTCCAATAAAAAAAGCCGCTCAATCAGCGACAACTGACAGGAGCGGCTCCTTTACGACCATGAAAAAACTCAACCCACATGAAATCATTGTTTCCTCCTGAAAAACTTCAGCGTTCAGGGCAACCATTACATGACAAACATAAATATCGCGTATTTATTACACTTTTCCCCTCTAAAGTCAACGATTCTAATGGTTTTTCGAACCATGTTCTACACTACTTAATATCCCTATTGGAAATAGCAACCTTCCATTCTAAGACAATCTGAAACAGCTAGAAACAATAGTTAATACAGCATGTTAGTCTCATATAAATCTTGACTCCAAAATCTAATTCTGGTAAAAAGGAAGTCATATTTTACACTCTTTCACCGAAAGAGACTCCGCGAGGGCCTTATTGCCCCCGGACAAACTCTTCTGGAGAGCCCAGAGGAGAAACACCCCGGCAGGGATGATATTCAGGGAAGACCGGCACGCTTTAAGCCCCTTCCCAGTGGATTCGCAGTCAAATAGGTCGTCCTTGGGTAAAGGCGACATTAAACAGAAGGTTAAGGTGCGTCCAGAAAAGGATCAGCGCCTTTTTTATTACCCTTCACATACGGAATTATTTGAGACCTGTTTCGACCATCGCGTCGGTACGGGTTTTTTTGTATCCGCATTCCCGCGACAAGCCTTATCAGCGGCGGGCATTTAACAAATCCCAACTGGGAGACTAAACCTCTCCCCAAGGGACAGGCGACCGTCTTCATGTTCGGGATAAACCAACAAGGAGGCAGTCATGGCAAGTTTGAACAAGGTTCTCTTGATCGGGAATCTGGGCAAAGATCCGGAAGTTCGGTACACGACATCCGGCACGGCGGTAGCAAGTTTCTCACTGGCGACATCGGAGAAATTCAAAAACAAAGGAGGAGAATGGGAGGAGCGGACCGAGTGGCACAACGTCACCCTCTGGGGACGCCTGGCGGAAATTGCCGGTGAATACCTGGGCAAAGGGAAAACGGCGTACATCGAAGGTCGGCTCCAGACAAGGAAATGGCAGGACAAGGAAGGTAAGGATCGTTACACCACGGAGATCGTCGGCGAGAAGATGCAGATGTTGTCGAAGAAGGACACCGGACGCGAAGTTGACCCGGAGCCCAACAGCTTCTATCAACCGCCCGATTCCAGTGGAGACGACATCCCCTTCTGAGGCCTGACCAACTGTAACGACTAGCATTCCAACCCAAGCCCGCCAGGGGAGACACCAACCCCTGTGGGGTGGTCCGTCTCCTCTGTCCGGGTACAACCGTCAGAAAGGAGATAGACCATGTTCCAGAAAGCAGTCAGAAAAAGAGCAAAAGCCCGTATCGGTATCTGTGGTCCCTCAGGCTCAGGCAAAACCATGTCGGCCCTCAAGCTGGCATTCGGAATTGTCGGCCCAACCGGGAAAATTGCGGTTCTTGATACGGAGAACGAAAGCGCATCATTGTACGCTCACCTGGGCGACTATCATGTTGCGGTTATCAAGCCCCCCTTCACCGTCGAGAAATACATCAACGGTATCAGGGAGGCGGGAAATCTTGGCTACGACCTCATCATCGTCGATTCCCTCTCTCATGCCTGGGCAGGAACCGGAGGAATTCTGGAGTTCGTGGACTCAAGGACTGAATCAGCCAAAGGGAACAAGTTTGCCGGGTGGCGCGAAGCGACCCCCAAGCACAACTCCCTCATCGATGCCATGCTCCAATCGCCGATGCACATCATCGCGACCATGCGCAGCAAAACCGAATACGTTCTCGTTGAGGATGAAAGAGGTAAGAAAGTCCCGAAAAAAGTAGGAATGGCACCAGTGCAACGGGAAGGCATGGATTACGAGTTCACTCTCGTCTTCGATGTTGACCAGGAACGGCACATCGCCACATCCAGCAAAGACCGGACCGATATCTTCGATGGTTTCCATGGGAAACTGACGGAGGATCACGGAAAATCCATCCGGGAGTGGCTGGATTCGGGAGAAGTTGCGCGGCAGCCCTCAGACATATCTGAACAACAACAACCGTCAGGGCAGAAGTTCATCAGCCAGGATCAGGTGATGGAACTGGAAGCGAAAATCAGTGACGTGGGAGCCGACCGGGACAAGTATCTCGCCTTTCTGGGGGTAACGAGGCTCGAGGAGATTCCTGCAGAACGAATGGACTTCGCATCCAAAGCCCTGGAAGCTAAAACCAGAAAAGGCGATTCGGCAAGTAACAACGTGACAGACATAACCTCCGCATTGGCTGCTCGTCGCATTCCGTTCGAGACGAACGAAGAAGCCGGTGAACTGCATGCCAAACCATCGTATCAGGACACTGCCTCCAAGGAGTTCCTGAAAGCGAAAGGTTTCAAGTGGAATTCCTCTGACAAGTCATGGGTCTGCAAATTGGCAGCGTAGTCATTCAGACCATCTCAACAGGAGGAAATCATGCAACCGACAATATCACTTCTGGGCCAACGCGCCTCAGCCACCATTTTCTGCAACAACCTGATCCTGGATAACGACAGACTCATTGTTTTGTTGTCCGCCTACGGCCCCTCCCAGGAGGTCCGGGCCTTTGCCCAGATCCTTTATGACAAAGAGGCGCCTCTGCTGGAAATCCCCGGTAAAAAAGGCAGCCGCATAAGTTTCGGAGGACCGGTAAGCCTTATCGGCAAGATGGATAACGGCTACTCGGGGTTGTACATCCTTCCGAGCAAACAGCGGCGTCTTATTATCGGAAACAACAGGGAGGAGTGTTTCACCATCTACTCCCGCATCCTGGATCAGCAGCAGTTTGTACACCGGGACTGGTATCTCCCCCTGTTCGACATGGCGGAGTTCCTGGTCCCCCAGATCGGCTACAAGATGTGCTATCGCCCTATCGAGAACGTTCCGGAAGAAGTACGGAACCGGATCAGATTCGGCGGGTTTAACTTCCCTGAAACCACGACCGGCATCACAGTCGAGGTGAAACAGGAACATCAGCAATAGAATTTATCTATCCCGACAGGGGTAGGTGGCCTGGCCTCCTCCCCGCACAAGGGATAGCCATGTCACCTCCCCCTGTCACTAGGAGCGGACATGGAATTCACTGAAAAAATCAACAACCACACCCGCACCAAGGGTAACGAGCTGGCAAAGGGGTTCTATCCCACTTTCCCGCGCGACGTGGAGCTGGTCAAAAAAGTCATCAGCATCAATTTCGGCTGGGACCGGACGAGCATTCACGAGAAGATGGTCACAATCTTCGACCCATGTGCCGGCGAAGGGGCGTTTCTGATCAACATGGTCCGCCATGCAAAACAGACCGCCACAAAGTCGAACGCCAAAAACACCACCGTTGGCTCTTTTGCCGTGGAACTGGATGCGGAACGCTTCAAGAAAATCCGCGGCATCGACCACAAACTCAACGCTTCTTTCTTCGACACCACCAACACCGGATCGTTCGACATCCTCGTCCTGAATCCACCCTATAACCGAAACGGCGGAGAGCTCATCACCTGGATCGAAAAGGCCGCCCCCATGGTTTCCAAACGGGGTGTCATGGTCCTGATCCTCCCGGAGTATGAACTCAAGGGGAAAATGATCGAACTACTGCGGGGAAGCTTCACCTACCGGTATGCCTACAAATCGGAGGAACACGCAGCTTTCAAGCAACTGATCATTTTTCTCCGGAAGAATGTCGGTAACGAAACCACCTCTTACCGATCACCCTACTATCATAACTTCGACAACCTGGACAACACCGGACAGGACTTGATTCCGACCTACGCCGAAAATCCAACCGTCACAATCGAGGTCGAGGCCGGAGGCATCAAGACCAGACCCATGCTCCAGTGCCGGGACCTGTCAGAGTTCTACCAGAACTGTGAAGAGCGGCTGGACAAGGCGATCACGGTGATGCTGGACAAGGAATATCCCGCCAGCTACGACACCAGCATTCAGCCCGTATCCACCCTCAGAACAGCCCATGCTGTCCAGTTGGCAGCCATGAACAGCCAGATCGAAAGCGTCACCATCAACGGGACGCATTATCTGGCCAAGTACATGCTCGTTGAAAAGCCGGAGACGTTTGAAGATTACGACGACAACGGCGTCAAAACTACCACCATTCTCCACAAACCGACAGTTGAGACCTTCCTCATGGACAAAACCGGTGAAGTCAAGGCCGCCAGGGAGCTGGGTTTCGATTACGTCGAACTCAATTCTCAACTGTCCACGATCCTCCTCAAAAAGCTCACCACCATCTACAAACCCCTCCACGAAATCGGCAAGGATGAAGAATACCTTGCTGAGGAATTGAGGGAGATCGGCCTGAAAGCCCCCCAACGGGAGGCGGTGAAGGCGGTCATGAAGGCGTTTGCTTCAGGGAGGAAAGGAATCGGCATCAGAGCCAACACCGGCACAGGGAAAACCTGGATGGCCAAGGCGGTGAAGTATATCGCCGGCGCCAAAAGGTCGATCATGGTGACGGAACCGCAACTCGTCCCCCAGATGGTAAATGAGTACGAGCACGAGGGCTTTCAAGTCCACGTCATCGACTCCTGGGAACGACTGCGGGAACTTAGCCGCACCCGGCCGAAAGGACTCTACCTGATCGCCTACACCCGGCTCCGCATGCACCCGGACTTCGTGCCCGTCACGAAAACCCGTCTGGTGCGGACCAAGGAAGGAGCAAAGTACACTACCTGCTGCCTCAACTGTCTGGGTGAGGTCAAAAGAATCACCAGGGGGAGCAAGGAACATTGCCCCGTCTGCGGTGATGTCCTCTACACCTATATCCCGGAGAACAAGCGGCCACCTTTGCGTTACCGGCAATGGATCGCCGATATCGAACGGAACGGCACGTCAGTCGAGGTTAAATCCCACAACAAGCAGCTCCCCTACATCCGTTACCTGAAGAGAATACCCTTCGACCTCGCCATCTTCGATGAGGCGCATAATGCGGCCAACCTGATGTCCAATCAGGGAACCGCTTTCATCCGTCTGGCTGCTTCTGCCAAGCGGGTGCTCTGTCTTACCGCGACCGTCACGAACGGCATGGCAAAGAGTCTCTACAATCTGCTCTGGGGAATCAATCCGGTGCAGATGCGGGAAGCGGGCTGGGACATGAAATCAGCCACCGACTTCCAGGCGAAGTACGGAGCATTCAAAGAGGTCAGGAAATCCGACGAGAGAAACCGCCACCGTGATTCGGAAAAGGTGCAAACCTACGACACGGCGGGGATCTCACCGGCAGCCCTGGTCTACACCCTGC
>Ga0074193_1002064_pt1 | contig 20153 bp, 25 predicted proteins | sample EPASupsiteHSE605_FD_64523 | JGI IMG/M metagenome (GOLD analysis project Ga0074193, IMG submission 64523) | Bioremediated contaminated groundwater from EPA Superfund site, New Mexico - Sample HSE6-05 | ecosystem: Environmental > Aquatic > Deep subsurface > Groundwater > Contaminated ... | reverse complement strand
TGCTAAAAAAGTTGTGGGTATTGACATATCTCAAAAAATGCTCAATGTGGCAAAATCAAAGTCTGCAAATAAAAATATCGAATACATTTGCATGGATATGGCTGAAATTTCGCAGTTTAAACAAAAATTTGATTTTGTTTACTGTTCTCTTGCTTTTCACTATGTTGAAGACTTTAAAAAATTGTGTGAGGATATTTTTGCTTTATTAAACAACACTGGTCAACTCCTTTTTTCACAAGAACATCCAATAATTACTGCTACAATAGACGGAAAAGGTCATTTTAACAACGATGAAAGTGGGAAGAAAGTTTCATACACTTTTTCAAATTATAATCAAGGTGGAATTAGGAAAACTCATTGGATTATTGATGATGTTATAAAATACCATCGTCCAATAGGTGAGATAATTACAACACTTGCTAAAACAGGTTTTATTATTGAGGAAGTAGTTGAACCAATCCCGAAAGATTGGGCAATCAATAAGTTACCAACTATAGTTAAGGAATATATAAAACCTAACTTTTTAATTATCAAAGCGAGAAAATAAGCATACTCAATAATAAACTTATTACACAATATTATTATAATACGGCACAAATTTAAACTTTTTTTAATAGGTTTAGTTCAAAGTGCAGAGGCTAAAGCTACGTATAACAAGGTATTTCCGCAAGACTATGGCTTTACTAGGGTCAAGCCTCACGGGGGAGAAAGCCATAGCATATTCACCAGCCAACCGAGACGTCATCATGAAAACTAAGATAAGAGGTATCTAAGCTTTCATGATAACTGTAAGGCTGGTGAACGTCGGAAATACTAAACGTTAGATGAAATCCTATGAAGTGAGTACGAGTGAAAAAAGATGGTAAAAAACTTCTGTATTATATTGGTATTTTCCAAAATTGCATAAATTGTGCTTTAGGAGGTCATTAATGAACAAAGTAAAAAATTTAAAGAGGTTAGTTATTTTAACTGATTTTATTTTAATATTCTGCTCCTTGTTATTCTGGATAATTGACGTCTATATTACTAATCAAAACAAAGTAAATAATATATACTATTTTGATGGAACTAAGACATGGCAAAGTCCAAACTTGTATATCATTTCAATTGGATGCTTATTTATACTTCCAATAATATTATTTTTACAAATAAAGAGAAATGTAAAAAATGTGATTTTGTGTATGTGTGCGGAAATAATTGTGGGAATTTTATTTATTTTAACATCATCAGGATCTGGAGGCTTATGGGATACAGGTGATAAATATTACTATTTTGCTTCACCAATTAATAGTAAGAAAGTTGTTGCAGAAGAATGGTCTTGGCTTCAGGGAGGAGGGATTAATTTCTATGAAACAATTAATGAGAAGCAGATACACTGTATAGGGGGTATTTCTACTGATGACGGTTTTAAACCTATAGAAAATAATGCTTATTCATTAAAATGGAGTGATAATGAAATCAATATTAATTATAGTTTTGGAGGCGGAGGTCCGAATGAACAATGGCTTACAAAAACATTTAAATTTAGCATAAATAAATAAAAGTTTTGCAACGAACCTATCTTAAGAATAAATTATATTTGAAAGTTCATTACAATTATTAGGATTGACATATTATAAATTTACAGCGTTTTATCTACAGACTTCATCTAACAAAAAATTCCCGTTCAGCTTGGCTTGAAAAGACAGCCAAGCCACACCTGCAAAGCTAAGAAAAGAGCTTTCTAAGCTTATCGGTGTCGGGAATTAGGAACGTTATACGTAACCGATGAAATTCGCCTTTATGAAAGAGATTTTGTAATAGTGTTTTTTTATAATAAGTATGCCAGTTTAAAGGGGGATAAAAATGAGGAGAAAAAGTGAAACAAAAATATTTTTCAATAGTTTTCCAGAAGAATTTCAGGTGCTTGAGACAGGTAATAAGGAAACTATTATAAAAGGATTTGTACATAAGGATGACTTAAATGCAAATGTTGAAGAGATAGCTACAAATCTTCTAAACTCAATACTGATACATGTTAAAATCAGTTTAACAAGATTAGATAGTTTATATTTAATTGATTTTTTTGGAGCTGAAGATTTTTTAAAGTTGATTGATATGAAGATTTTGGAAATAATAGATGATAAAGAATTGTTTGTTGGACTTGTACAAGAAGGGAATAGATTTGATACAAATATATTTACGGCAGGTAATTCAGATAGGTTTGAAAATATATTAAATACTAGTTTAGGGGAGAAAAAAGAGACTAAAAATAGAATTTTATATAAGATTGATTCAAATTCTATCAAAATAGATAGTAAACCAATTAATGAACAGTTGCTTAAAGAGTTGAATTATGACTTGAATAATTTAAATTATAAGAATTTTTACAATGTTAAATCGAATAATAGTAAAGAAATCTTGGCAAATGATATTGTTAAAATAATTAGAACTATGTATACAAATAAGGCATTAATTTATAGCAAGCATATTGATGCAACAAATATTATGGTTGATATGGAAGCAAATAATATATTAGAAACTAAACTAAATCCTATTATCGAGAAAGGTAATATAAATTTATCTATTAATACATTCTCACACATATCTAAATTAAAAGAAATACCTGATTTACTTCAATTATATTTAAAAAAAATAATTAATATGGATGATATTTTAAAATTAAGAAATAGTTCAAGTGGAAAACTCTTTAGAGAATGGTATAACAGTTCCGATTATGATCCACAAGATACTATAAAAATGTTAATCAATAATAATTCAGATGTATCAGTAATTCAAAAATATATTCGATGGATTATACCAACTGTGATAGGTATAAAATATACGGCTGTAGGCGCAGTCCTATCGTTTATGGATAGTTTTATTTTAGATTCTATTATTAAAGGTTGGAGTCCAAATTTGTTTTTAGATGGTAAATTAAAAAAAATGATTGATTCAAACATAGCTAAGTATGATAAGGAAGAAAAATCAAGATTAATAAAAAAATATTTTCCGAATTTAGTTTATGGAGATGCGTGTCCTTGTAAAAGTGGTAAGTTATATGGTAAATGCTGTGGAAGAATCAAGTAAACATTACTGTTGTTGGAGGTTGTTTTAGATAAGCTAGTTTTTAAAATGATTTATAAAAAATATTCTGGGATACAGTAAGTATTATTCGGTTGCGACTACGTATAACAATGCACTCAAGTTCGCTTTGGCTAAATTAGGGGCAAGTCTTTGAAGAAGACAAAGCACATCTATTCACCAAGCCAAGTCTGGCTAGGTTCATAGACGTCTTGAGTGCCAAACGTTATGTGACATTATTTTAAGTTGAGGTGATTTTAATGTTTAATAATAAATCAATTAAAATGATTCAAAAGTCAGGAGATAAATGTATTAATATTCAAGCTCAAAATATATATATAAAATATTCAGAACTTGAAACAGCAGTAACAAAGCTTGATGAAAATAATTGTGATCTGAAATTTGTTACTGAGGATTCAAAATTAGATAATAATAAATTAATGTTGAGATTTTCAATTTATAATTTAACTAGTGAAAAGATTAAAATATTTAATTTCAAAACTATTGAGTATTTAAAAGAACAAACTATATTTTATTGTGGTGGACCTAGATGTTTTCTAGAAATTTCACCAGAAAAACCATTTATTGATTCGGATAGTACATTTGAAATTGAGTCTAATGATAGCAAATCATTTAAATTAGAATATAGTTTTAAAATTGGAGGAGGACGAATACAAATTGTATGTGGACTAGCTGCATATTATCATAAATCAAGTTCGGGACCAAATCTTATAACTTCTGATAAATTATTTCTCATAAATCCTTCTGCTGAAAGAATAATGAATTTTGATGAGAATGATGTATCAAAAATACTAGATACAAAGGACTCAAATTCTTTTACATTCGGTTGGGCAAACTCATCAGCTGAACGTATGCATGCTGAACTTAAACAATTTTTAATGAAACATATACATATACAATTATAGTGAGGTGTTTAGTAATGCAGGATTTTATAAAGGAATATATTCAATGGATTTTTAGTGGTATTGGGGTAGCAATAATAGGATGGTTTTTTATAAAAAATAAGAAAGATAATGATAAGGAGAATAAAAAACAAATTCAGAAATCTGGAAAGGAGAGTATAAATATACAGGTTGGAAATGACTTTAATATTAATGATAGAAAATAAATTATAACGTCACATAACAATGCACTCAAGTTCGCTTTGGTAAAATAGGGTCAAGCCTCTAAAGAACTAAAGCACATTCCTTCACCAAGCAAGGTCTGGCTAGGTTCAGGAACGTCTTGAGTACGAAAAATTATGTGACATATTAATATGGGGCAGGGCTATGAAGTTTTATTCAGCATTACTGTTAGAAATAGCGAGCAAAATCATTAATATGAATTTAAAATAAATAGGAATTTTAGAGACAGGGGATTTTTGATAATGAACTTATTTATTATAGGCAATGGCTTTGATAGAGCGCATGGATTGGGAACATCATATGTTGATTTTAGAAATTATCTTGAAAGAGAGGATTGGTCATACTTAGTCAGATTAGAAGCTCCTTATAACTGTTTTCCTGAGAGTAATAGAGAGTTAGTAGAAGAACGTCTCTGGAGAGAATTTGAAAATAATCTTTCGTCTATCAATGAGGAAGAAATTGTAGACGGAGGTATATCACTCGATATGGGACTTGAAAGTGGAGATGTTGGCATAGAGGATACATTAAACGTATATTGGGAGGAACAGTATGGATATATACAACGGCTAAATGATTATATAAAATCATGGGTTGAACAAATTGATATTTGTGTTCCAAAGAAAGCAAACATAATAAAACGTTATTCTGATGATCTATTCATTAATTTTAATTACACTCTGATTTTAGAGAAGGTATATAAAATAGAAAAGAATCAAATTTTACATATCCATGGATAGATGAGATAAATGATTTTCCACCGGTTATAGGGCATGGTAACGCTGATATTATCCAGGAGTTTAAAGGAAAAGCATATGATGCTTCAGAAAATTTTTGGGAAAAAGAAAGCAGCATCTATAATGCGATTGTAAACTATTATGAAAGAACCTTGAAAGATGTGCCTTTTTATCTTCGTATTCACAGTAGCTTTTTTAAAAGGCTTAATTCAGTAGATCAAGTGTTTGTTGTTGGACATTCATTTGGTGATGTAGATTTACCATATTTCAAAAAAGTTTTGGAGAACATTCAGGAAAATTCTGTTTGGAATATTTATTATTACTATCATAACGAAGTTGCCCAATTTACAGATAAGATTACTTCAATTGGTGTTAATCCGAAAAATAGTAGAATGTTTCATTCTACTGAATTTTTTAACAGAGTATAACAATAGGTGGGAGCCTAAAGGCGAATTTTTTGATGGTCAGATGATATATATAAGACAAATAATTTTGTTATTTGTCTTATTGAAAAGTTTAACATTGAATATCAAAGAAGTGTTGAAAGAGTGGTCAAATACTACGAATCATAGATAGTGCTGGTGACTGACAGATAAAACGTCACATAACAAAAAATTTCCGTTCAGCTTGGCTTGAAAAGATAGCCAAGCTACACCTGCGGCACTAAGCCAAGTCTGGCTAAGTGTCTTGGCGTCGGAAATTCGAAACGTTCTACGACATGGGAAGTAGGAGTCGCCCTGTCCATGGGGCGATTTTCAGGGTAAGGCGTTGTAGCTTTTTTGTGCGATTTGCAGAGGGTTAATATGATGTATGAAAATGACAGACAGTTGTTAAAAATAAACGTATTTATTATCAGTTATCAGATTACTTAACTTTGATAGGAGTGATTTTTATGAACAAAGAAATTTATTATTTTTCAGGATCAGGAAATTCCTTAGCTGTAGCAAGGAACATTGCCGAGAAAATTAATGCAAAGTTGATACCTGTAGCTTCTATAATTGACCAAACCAGCATAAGTACTGACGCAGATATTATTGGGTTTGTATTTCCAATTTACGATTTTAAACCACCGTTATTGATCAGAAATTTTGTTGAGAAATTCGAAAACCTCAAATCAAAATATATATTTGCGGTATGCACTTATGGAATTATCCCCTCAAAAGCCATCAGGAGTTTTGAAAAATCGATACAGAGTTGTGGAGGGGAATTATCTGGGGGATTTGCGGTGAAGATGCCTCATAACGGAATTGGGTCTGGTTCATTTTCTCAAACCCAACATGAAATAATGTTTAAGAACTGGAAAACTAAACTTGAAGCAATTAGTAAATATATTATTGCTGGTGAAAAAGGAAAATTTGAAACAAGTGATATGTTTTTTAGCCTTGTTCTGTCAGGAGTATTCATCGAAATGATGCCTACAATTATGAGATTATTCAAGCAAGTGATAATGAAGGGGTGGAAATCTATAGCTTTTATTTCAAATAAAGAATGTGATGGTTGTGGGATTTGTAAAAAGATTTGCATCGTAGATAATATTGAAATAGTTGATAATAAACCTTCATGGTCAAGCCATTGTGCAGGGTGTTTCGCTTGTTTTCATTGGTGTCCAAAAGGAGCAATACAGTTGGGAAATACAAATATGAATATAAAACAATATCATCATCCTGAAGCTAAAATAGTAGATATGCTGGAACAGAAAGGATATGGTAATAATTAAAAAGCGTCTTTAGTGGCTAAAATTAAAACATGATAGAGCAAAGTTTTTACCAGGGGCGACGCCATCCATGGTGTCTAGGCTTCGCGGGGCTTCCCACGTCGTAGAACAAAATACTCCCGTTCGCTCGCACATTTTCCAGCCTAAGATAGGAGCTATCTAAGGCTGGAAAACGTCGGGAGCAAGAGACGTTATCTGAAAAGCCATGTTTTATTAAGACTTGTTGCCGTTACATAGATAGTATGATGGGACGGATTAGTATCTATTATTCATTAATATATTTATTATTTCATAATTGTAGGAGGGTTTTGAATGAGAAAAAGGATTTTTATTACCATTGTTATGTTGCTATTATTTGTGAGTACAAATGTTTACGCAGGGGACATACCAGAGTCAATTATGTTAGGTAAACAAAAGGCACTCTTTATAGGAAAAATAACTACTATCAATAAAGATACATATAGTATCAATCCTTCTACTGTTATGATGGGGGGTATACAACAATCAGAAATTCAAATCGAAAAATTTGATAAATATTATGGAACAAACAATAAACCTAAAGTGGGCGATTTTATTGTAGCAGTTTTGTTAGATGAAAATAAGATTGATGATACTTGGGTATTTAAAAGTACATCTAATGATTATAAGGACTTAAAACTTGTAAGTGAATCATATGATATGGTAGTCCGTTATGAAAAGTATATCAATGAGGGAAAATACTTTGAAGCACAAAAAAGGATAAATGAAGATAACAAGGCATCAATTACTTCTGCTAATGTCAATTCAGATAGTACAGAAAAAGTTAAGAGTAATGAAGGGCAATCTTATTTAATTAATAAACCATTGATACCGTTATTAACTGTGTCTGTTTTTGGGTTAATATGTTTTTATATAGTCAGATTTAAAAAAAGCCATATTAAATGAGATAAAATAATTCGCAATTTTCTTAGAAGACGAATTTTAAAAACAATCTTGGGGTATGGAGTATCGAATGAAGGAGACTGCTAAACATGGCTCATCAGATAACAATGCACTCAAGCTTGCTTTGGCTTTATAGGGTCAAGCCTACGAAGAAGCCAAAGCACATGCCTCAGCTAACCGAGTCGGAATTTAGAAAAGCTAACATAGGAGTTATGTAAGCTTTTCTAAATTCCTGTAACGCTGAGGCACGTCTTGAGTGCGGAACGTTAGACGACAGAAATTAAAGTGTTGTAGCATATATGAAGTTATTAGAAGAAGGCTTAAATAAATTATATGAAATAAGTGAGGAAATTAAATTGATAGAAAGATATACAGCCCCGAATAAAACGATATATGATTTCTATAATAAAATTTATGTTAAGTGTCCAAGATGCAGTGCTAGAGCTAAGATAAATAAGAAAGATAAAGAGAATTCTGATTTATATTCTCCTGAAATATTGTTTTGTGACAGCTGCGGTTTTATTAAAGAAGGAAAAATGTTATTTAATACTGAAAGGTTAGAATTATGGTTACAAGTCAAATGCTGTGGCAACACTTTATGGGCATTAAATGAAGAACATTTGGATTATATAGAAAAGTATATTGGAGCAAAATTAAGGGAAAGAAAAAAGGATACTAACTTGGGGTGGCACAATCAGAATATGGCAAGCAGACTTCCAAAATGGATTAAAGATTCAAAAAATAGGACTGAAGTAATAAAAGGAATTCAGAAGCTTAAAGAATTGATTTGATTTTTTTCAGTGTTATAGTGATTTTTTCCGTCGTCTAACAAAATGTTCAAGTTCGCTTTGCATGAGAAGACTGCAAAGCACATCTGCCAGCTAACCGAGTCGGAATTTAGAAAAGCTAACATAAGAGCTATGTAATCTTTTCTAAATTCCTGTAACGCTGGCAGACGTCTTGAACACGAAACGTTAGACGGCATTGTATAATGTACTTGTATCTAGAAAGTTTATAAATCACTATTATAGATTTTTAATATAGGATATAATAGAAGTAAGTATTAGATAAATATTAAAGGTGGGATTGATATGGATACAGCGAGAGATATAATATTAAATCTTATTGAAGATATTCCAGAGGCTGATCTGCCAGAAGTTATAGATTTTATAGAGTATTTGAAAACAAAAAGAGAAAAAGAACTTCACAAAGATTTACAGAAAGCAAGCGAAAGCAGTTTAGATTTTTGGGATAATGCTATCGATGATGAGGTATGGAATGATGTATAAACAAGGAGATATATTACTTATTCCCATACCTTTTAGTGATTTAACGTCAAGTAAAAGAAGGCCAGTACTTGTACTATCTAATTCTGAATATAATAAAACTACAGATGATTTGGTTGTAGCTGCAATAACATCAAATTTGAAAGATAGAGGATATACAATTTTATTTACAAATAATGATTTAGAAGTAGGGAACCTAAAAGTAGATTCCTGTATAAGAACTGATAAGATATATACTTTATCTAAGAGTATAGTAATTAAAAGGTTTGGAAGTGTAAAACCAGAAGTTCTAGCTAGTGTTAAGGATAAAATTAGAGACCTATTAGAAGATAAATAGCCCACAATTAGATGTGGGTTTTTATATAGCATCATATGTATTTAAATGTAAGAAATGATAATAGTTTACGCCGTCTAACAATGTATTTCCGCAAGGCTATGGCTTTATTAGGGTGAGTCTCACGGTAGTAAAAGCCATAGCACATTCACCATCCAACCGAGTCGTTATCACAAAAGCTAAGATAAAAGCTATCTAAGCTTTCATGATAACTGTAGGGTTGGTGAACGTCGGAAATACTAAACGTTAGCCAACATAAACACTAAATATTGGAGGGAATTTTAATGAATAAGTTATTGTATTTTCCATATATATCCTTACCGAATAATCAATGGGTGAGTAGAACATTGCTTTATTGGGAAGAGGTTGCTTCAATTGTTCCATTTGATTTTATAAGTCGCCCTCATATGCTTGGACAGTATATGAGAGAATTAGTACATAACGGTTTAGTGAAACAGATTATACCAGAGCAATACGTATATGATTTTAATGATTTTGAAGCCAATTTCTTTAATTATATTGAGAACGATTCATTCTTCAACCACCTTTCTGCACTAGGTCAATTGGGGGAATTAGGTAATGGGAAGATTCTAAGAACCCAAAAAGTTCATATGGGAAAGATGAGATATTTAGGTGATGAATTAGTAAGAAGGGGTCTTGCGAAGCCTTGTAATGATTGGTTTGAAGTTGAAGAATATACTGCAAACTCATTTATGATTTATTTAGCAATACTTATTGGTAATAAAACGCAATATGTTCCTTCAACCGATCGATATAATGGGTTTAATAATATACTAGCAAGAACCAATGACGTTGATATTATGAGGAATACCAAGCGAAGAGTTCGGGATGAGTTAAGAGCTAATATCCTTGAAAAAATATTACCTGTACCAGAAGGTAATATAGATTGTTTGGAACTATTAAGATTCAAAGATAGACATAGCGAAGAGCTTGTAAGATATAGAAATTATGTTGAAAATTTTTTGATTGATTTGGATGCAATAAACATTGAATATAAAGATGAAAGAGTGAAAAGATTTTTAGAAGAATCTAAAGAAGAGGTTGAAAGTATTAAAGAAAAGTTAAGTGTATTTGGAAGCATTAATTTAGATTTTATTTCTTTATGTTCTATTTCATCAGCTATTTTTCCAGTAGTTGATGCAATCAACAGTGGTAACCAAAATAGTTTAGCAGGGGCTATACCGGGGCTTTTAGGAGCAATTTATTCTACATTAAGAAGTAGTGATCATAATGAAATTAGAAGACAGCCTCTTGCATATGCAGCGATAACTTCACGAGACTATAATCGATTTAGAAGGAATATTGTGATGTGAATTTCGTGTTTACATCAGCTAACAAAATATTTCCGTACGCTTCGCACACCCCTTCACTGGGTGCAAGCACCGCCTGCGAAGAAGGGCCAGAATTGTCGGAGATACGAAACGTTAGCTGAAAGTATTATAGAAATAGTGCTCAATACAATCTTGTTTCGCAATCTATTGAATTACAAAGTAGGTTGTCGTAAAGTTAAGTAAAAGGTGGTGTGGATATGAAAAACTATAAAGATGAAGTTATTGGACTTATTGTTAATGAAATAAGTGATGATATTGTTGAAAAAAATGTAATAAAAGATAAGCTGTATATTTTATTACAATATTATCATATCACGAAACTTGAGGAAGATAGTAGTCTATACGATATTAATTATAATATAGAGAAGTTTATTAAAGATAAAAAGCGAGAAGGATGTGGATCTAAAACACTATACAATTATAAGAATCAGCTTAATCTATTTGCTAAATATATAAACAAAAAGGTACATGAGATTGAGGTGGATGATATTAAAGATTTTCTTGACCATAGAGAAGAAAATTTCGGAATAAGTAAGAAAAATAGTTTAGCGACATTAAGAAGAATATTGAAGGTATTTTTTGATTGGTTACAATCAGAAAAAATAATACAATATAATCCAATATCTAAAATTAAACCATATAGGACCCCTCAAACTATAGTAGAATCACTAACAGTTGATGAATTAGAAATATTCAGAGAGAGCTGTAAAACTTTAAGGGAAAGAGCAATTGTAGAATTTTTATATTCTACTGGTTGTCGATTAAGTGAAATGATTCAGGTTAAACAATCTGATATAAATTAGGAAGAAAAGAAAGTAAAGGTTAACGGTAAAGGACAGAAAGAAAGGATTGTATACATATCTCCAAGAGCAATAATATATCTTAAGAAGTATTTACAAAGTAGAAAAGATGATTCAGACGATTTATTTGTTTCAACAAGAAAACCTCATAAAGGTTTAGGGGATAGGGCTATTCAGAGAGGAATTGATACAATAGCAAGTAGGTGCAAATTTAAAAAGAAAATTACTCCACATGTATTGAGACATACATTTGCCACATTCATGATTAATAAGGGATGCCCTATGGCTGTTTTACAAGAATTATTGGGACATGAACAATATAGTAGTACTACAGAAATTTATGCAAGAGTATCTGAAAAGAGCAAAAGAGACGCATACGAAAAATATTTATATCAGTAAAGAGTAACTAATGGAAAGGTTATATAAATTATAAGTATAATAATTTCTCTTAGTGATTTATAAAATGTCCAAGTAATACCATAAACCATTTAGCTAACAAAATTTTGCCGTCCACCTTGGCTGGTGGACTTCTTTTATATAGAAGTGTGCAAAATAATGGTTTATAATCTAGATATAGGTTAGCATTGTAAAATCGCCAAGGCACATTCCTTCAACAAGCGCGTGGCGCTAAGGTTCAGGAACGTCGGCAACACGAAACGTTATCTGAAAGCCTAGTAGAAGTTTGAGATATTTGATTAATAATTGAAGATTTTACTTATACTTAATGATATAATTAAATATAAATTATAAACAAAAGGAGAGATTCTAAATGAAGTGGCAAGAAATCAGGAATCTATATCCAGATCAATTTGTAAAGTTTGAAATAGTGGAATCACATATTAAAGAAGATAAGGAATATGTTGATGAGGTAGCTTTTATACAAGCAATAACTGACAGTAAAGAAGCAATGAGAGAGTTTAGAAAATGTAAACAAGGTCAATTTGTTTACAGTACAAAAAATGAACACTTAATTATAGAGTTGATAAAACATGTAGGAATAAGAAGGAGTATGTAATATGGAAAGGCTAAACTTGAAAGACGGATTATTATATACTTCTATCAGCATAATTCATGATGGTAAGAAAGTAATAGTTAAGGATGTTATTGTAGATACTGGGGCATTTCATACTATAATAGCACCAGAGTTCTTGGATGAGTTAGATGTTGGATTTTCTGAAGACGATAGACTTGTTAAAGCTTCGGGTTATGGTGGCACTGTTTGCTATTCTGTAAGGAAGAATATTGATAAAATACTTTGTGGAGATATTGAGCTAGAAAATATAAAATTAGACTTCGGAGATATTGATCCAAATGAAAGAGTAAATGGATTATTAGGTTTAGACTTTCTTAGAAATGCGGGGGTTATTATTGATTTGGTAGATTTAATAATGGATAAGAAAAATTAAATCACTAAAGATAGAATGGCCTCCAGATAACAAAGCATTCCTGTCCGCCTTGGCTGGGCGGATTTTTTAATATATTTTAGTGTAAATATATTACTTATAATATAATTAAAGGTATGAAAATAATCAACGCCAAGGCATACCTAAGAGCCTAAGACAAGAGCTGTCTAAGGATCTCAGGCATCAGGAATGCAAAACGTTATATGACATTTTAAATCTAATAAGTTCATGTTTACGCATAAAGTTTCTTATTAGATTTACATAATACAGAATTAAAATTGTAAGATATTGTGCAACTAAAAATTATATATTGTGAGGCTAGAAAAATGAAAATTAAAAAAATTCGATTTATTGAGCCAGGCAATTTGCCATACAGAAAGTCAATCAAAAATTTATATGTATACGATAAATACATACGTACCCCTTCAGTCGGTTTGCTGACACTCACAACGATAGTTAAGAATTATGTTGATGATACTTCTATGTATAGTGAATCGATATCGGAAATTAAATGGGACGATGTATTAGATTCAGATATAATTTTTATGGGCTTCTTTACTTTTGCTGCGAACAGGGGATATGAATTGGCAAATTATATTAGGCGGAATTCAAATGCTATTATAATATTAGGTGGATTACACCCAACATTAAATTATGAGGAAGCCTGTAGTTATTGTGATTATGTATTGATGGGTGAGGGTGATGAATCTGTATTGGAAATAATCAAAGCCATAGAATCAGAAAATAATATATCAATACCTGGTGTTGCTTACAAGAAAGATAATGTAATTGTTGTTACCACAAAGCGGTGTCCGCCAGAAAACATTGATACTATTCCAAATCATAGCTTGCTTTACAGATTCTCTGATATGGTTGGTCATAATACAATTTGGCCTCAGGTACATGCTTCACGTGGGTGTCCGCATAGTTGTGATTATTGTGCTCTTATTCATATTTTTGGCAGAAAAGTCCGCACCCGATCACCTAAAAACGTTGTTGAAGATATTAGGTGTACTATTAATTTTTTCGATTCTAAACACCACAGATTGGCAAAAATGCTTTGGATAACTGATGATAATTTCTTTGCAGATAGGGATTGGGCGCTATCAGTGTTAAAGTCTATCATAGATAGTGTAATTAAATATAACTTTACTATTCAAGCAAGATATGAAGTTGGATATGATGATGAAATGCTTAGAATGCTAAAAAAGGCTGGATTTATTGAAATAGCTATGGGGATAGAATTTTTGGAAGATGAAGCCTTTGATACCTATAATAAAAAAAGTAAATATATTGATATTGTTGGTTCAGTGAAAAACATCCAAAAGCATGGTTTAAGAGTGCGTGGATTATTTATTGTAGGTGCTGATAATCATACAAAAGGTGTTGGACAAAGACTTGCGAATTTCGTAATTGAAAATAATATTTGCGGTGTTCTTATTCAATCTATGTATTTTATACAGGGTACACCAGTTTACGAGACGCATAAGGGTAAATTGATACACACAAATTGGTCTAAATGCATAGGAAATGTTGTACATTATCCAGAAAATATCACACCACATGATTTACAACAAGAAATAATATATGCAAGTAAAAAAATCTATTCCCTAAGACGATTATTATCTGCAATATTTAAGAAGCGGGGTATTGACAGAATTTTATTTATAGGTGAATTTTTTTGGCAAAAAAGTGTTCGTGCTGATTTAAAAAAGGAATTGCCTTTTCTAAAAAAATCAACACAAGAGTCAGAATTATATTGACTTAAATGAGCATAACATTAAATATATAATATTCTTATTTTGTGGATTAATAGGAAAGGAACATTGATATGGGGAATGTCCACGAACATAGATAGCAAAAGATTTAAAACATCATATAACAAAAAATTTCCGTTCAACTTGGCTTGAAAAGACAGGCAAGTTATACCAGTGAAGCTAAGAAAAGAGCTTTCTAAGCTTCTCGGCGTCGGAAATTCGAAACGTTAGTGCGCCAAGCAAAGCTTGGTGCTTCTTGCAAGGTGAAAGTCCTTGTTGGCTAAGGTCTAGCCAATCATCCATATCGAGTGTTGCGCCGAAGTTGGTAACAATTAGGTGAAGCGTACACAGAGAATCATATAGGCCATAAGGGAGACCGTAATCCCTGAAGCATATTCAGCCTCGTAAGCGTATGAAAGCAGATGGTGACATATTTAACGTTATGGAAGCCTATACAAAGAAATCAATTTGGCGAGATTTCTAAGGATCTGTCGGGATCCAAGAACATGGCATGTATGAAGAGAAGCACTAGGAACTTGGGAGACCCTACGGGTTCCAATATAATAATATTGGTAGTACCATCCAATCGAAAAAGAGGAAAGACGAAGACTTGTAGGGAGTCGGATTAACTCATACTACTCTGAGGTCGGGAGAGCCGACTACATGGGGAAGGAGTTGACAGAAATATGTATCTTGCAAAGGAAACATTGCCCAGACATGCAGGACTGGTAAAAACAATGCGAACCTCACTGCGAGAAATAAAGCAGAAGGCAAATAAGGAAAGAACTTATAGATTCCGTAACCTATATAGGTTAATAAACAAAGAATCTCTTAAAATTGCTTGGAAGAAGATTAATAAGAATGCTTCGGCGGGAATAGATAAAGTTACTGCTAAGGAATTCAAAGAAACATTGGATAGCAACGCTAATCAATAATAATTCAGATGTATCAATAATTCAAAAATATATTCGATGGATTATACCAACTGTGATAGGTATAAAATATACGGCTGTAGGCGCAGTCCTATCGTTTATGGATAGTTTTATTTTATTTTAGATTCTATTATTAAAGGTTGGAGTCCAAATTTGTTTTTAGATGGTAAATTAAAAAAAAGGATTGATTCAAACATTGCTAAGTATGATAAGGAAGAAAAATCAAGAATAATAAAAAAATATTTTCCGAATTTAGTTTATGGAGATGAGTGTCCTTGTAAAAGTGGTAAGATATATGGTAAATGCTGTGGAAGAATCAAGTAAATGTTACTGTTATTGGAGGTTGTTCTAGATAAGCTAGTTTTTAAAATGATTTATAAAAAATATTCTGGGATACAGTAAATATTATTCGGTTGCGACTACGTATAACAATGCACTCAAGTTCGCTTTGGCTAAATTAGGGTCAAGCCTTTGAAGAAGCCAAAGCACATCCATTCACCAAGCCAAGTCTGGCTAGGTTCATGGACGTCTTGAGTGCCAAACGTTATGTGACATCTTAATAAGTGAAAATATGTAAATTAGATATGACTTAAATAAATATATTAGTGTATAATATAAATAAAGAAATTCGAAAATTGAGGTGAGATGTATATGAGTTTAGCTGAGAGACTTATAAAGGATTTTGAAGAGTTACCTGAAACTCAAAAAAGAGAAGTTGTAGATTTTGTTGAATTCTTAAAGCAAAAAAATCAAAAGAAATTAGAAGATATGATGGACGAAGTAATATTCGAAAATAAAGATGCACTAGAGGAGCTTGCAAAGTAATGGAACTTATAGATTTAAACAATGTTTTATTATTTCATAAGAAAATTGTGAGTAAGACTGGTGGAAGTGATGGAATAAGAGATTTAGGTTTAATAGAGAGTGCACTAAATAGAGGTTTTATAACATTTGACGGTAAGGAACTATATGCAAGCATTGAAATGAAGATAGCTGTTATAGCACATGGGCTCATAAAAAATCATCGGTTTATTGATGGAAATAAAAGAATAGGTGTAGCAGTTATGATATTACTATTGAAATTAAATAATATTATAATAAAATATTCCCAACAAGAATTGATTGATCTTGGATTAAGAGCAGCAGAGGGTAAATATAATGAAAATGATATTTTAACATGGATTGAAAGTCACAAGTAATAAGGTAAAAAGCCTTATTATTTTTTCGTATAATACGGAAATATATACAAGTAAGGTAAGTGTTTGGACGTCTCATAACAATGCATTCAAGTTCGCTTTGGTTGTTTAGGGGCAAGCTCACGAGAGGGAGCCATAGCACATTCACCAGCCAACCGAGTCGTTATCATGGAAGCTAAGATAAGATCTATCTAAGCTTTCATGATAACTGAAGGGTTGGTGAACGTCAGAAATACTAGATGTTATGTGTGCAATAAGCACTAGAATGGAGAATAGAGCTAGTAATTATAGCTCATAGAGTATGGATATTGTTTTTATTAGTGAGATTGAAAAATATTATCTTGATTTAATATCCTTAAACTTTAGAAGTAAACATATCAAATGTGAAATAAAGAAAATATTAGTTAAATATATTGATTATAGCAAGTTTGAAAAGAAAAGAGTTTTATCTTTATTATATAGAACTCTAGAATCAAGAAATGATTTACCTGATATCTTTGGCAAGTTTTATGATATGTATTGGCATGGGTATTATTTTTTTGAAGATCTTGAACTAGGATATGGACTTACTTGCGAACTTCCGCCTAGTCAATATAGTTCTGAAACTTGGGAAGGATTAAATGATAATAAAAAAAGTAAAATAGTTACAGTTCTAGGCGATACACATAAGTTTAGCAGGTAATAGTTAAAAATGAATAAATAATAAGACAGACATGATAAATATATAGGCTAAATAATAAAAAAGACTTATAAAATATTAAATAATTACTTTAAGTTATTTAATAATGTGGCGATACGTATGATAATTTTTAATCCATTGCCTATATAGAATGCTTCTAATTAAAATTAAGAATCAATATAAAAGAGGAGGTTTTATAGTGCATGAAGTGGCTAGGTTAATAAAATATGGTGAACTAAGTGAATTATTAAATTTATATGAGCAATTACAACCTGATGATCCTGATGTACATGAGAATAAAGAATTAAAAAAAATTTGGAATTCAATATATAACGATCCAAATCTATACTATATTGTTTTTGAAGTAGACGGTAAGATAGTATCTTCATGTAATATATCCATTATAAAAAACCTCACTAGAAATTTATGTTCATATGGATTAATTGAAAATGTTATTACTGATTTAAATTATAGAAAAAAGGGATATGCAACAAAAGTATTAAATATGGCAATAGAAATTGCAAAAGATAATAACTGTTATAAGGTTATGCTTTTAACTGGGTCAAAAAAAGATGAAACACTAAGATTTTATGAGCAGGCAGGATTTATTAGAGGAGTAAAAACAGGTTTTATCAAAAATCTATAGGGGAATTAGAGTCCTAAATTCCATGGTGGAAATTAATTTATAAGGGAGGAGAATACCATCATGAATACATATATAGCACTGTTACGAGGCATTAATGTAGGTGGGAAAAATATTATTAAGATGGATGATTTAAAAAGAGTATTTGAATCAATCGGACTTAATGATGTAAAAACATATATTCAAAGTGGTAATGTACTATTCAAATCAAATGAAGCGGAAGAATCACTAAAGATGAAAATTGAGCATGAGATTGAGGCTATTTTTGGATTTTCAGTTACAGTTGTATTAAGAACTGATGAAGAGTTAGAAAAAATAATTTCAAATTGCCCATTCTCAAAAGTGGAAATATCAGAGGCGGAGTCTTCGTCAAACACTGAGAGCCTATATGTGTCAATGTTGACCCATACTCCTTTGCAAGAAAAGATTAAACTGTTAAATACATGTAGAGATGAAAGCAATGAGTATCGAATTGTAGGACGTGAGGTATTTCTTTTATTCCATAATAGTATTAGAACTTCAAAACTTGCTAATAATCTTCATAAATTGGATGTGACATCTACTGTGCGAAATTGGAAAACGATAAACAAGCTTGCAGCCTTAGCAAAAGCTATGAATTCTTGATTTGAACTACATAGATGTTTGTAAATTAGTATATTTATTGATTGGCTTATTAGGAAATTGTCAACTTAACATATCTTATACATAATGAATCCTTTCAAGTTAGGTGTAACTTTAAAGGGTAGTAATAAAAATATATATAATATGGATAAGCTTGCGGATAGACATTTATTGTCTATCCGTAATTTTTATAGAAAAATTAAAGTAAAATGTAAAGTGTACTATACTTACTGAAAGGTAGTGATAAGTTGCAAACTAGGATACAGGATCTAAGAAAAGCAAGAAAGATAACTCAAAGCGAACTTGCAGATGCAGTGAATGTCACAAGGCAAACAATTATATCCCTGGAGAATGGAAGATATAATGCTTCATTAATATTGGCTCATAAAATAGCACAGTTCTTTCGTGTCATGTACTGAAAAGTAGATACCATAAAAAGGAATATATATCCTAAAAATAAAAAAGGCATTGCTGCCTTTTTATTCTGGTGAACAAAAAAGAAGATAGCGAACCAACTTATACTTCGCATTATGCTTAATTTCTACGTTCTTTTTGTGTAGGGTATCTTCTTGAATATGCAATAAAGATATTCAGAATCTCATTCTCACCATGAATAAATAATATAATATACGAGGTAATCCGATAGCAGATAGTATTGTGATTGCAGTATGTACTTTTTTCTCATCTCGTAATATAAACAATAAAAACTTATACCCTAAAATACCAATCAATCCACCCAAACAATTTAGAATTATATCATCAATGTCTGATGCTCCAATGCCTAAAAGCCCCTGAATGATTTCAACAAACAAACTCACTATAAATATAAACAACAAATTGGTTATTACTCTTTTATCATTTTTGAATAATGACAAATATGTACCAAGGGGAATAAAAATAACTATATTGCCAACCACATTACTAAAAGCAAATGCTTTTATATTCGCAGATCTGCCAGATATATATTCCATTATACTATAAAAAGGAATGAGATTGATTGACCTATGCTCCAAATGCGAAATTCTTGATAAGAACAATATTTTAATTAACAAAAGTATGTAACAAATGAAAACACCATATAAAAAGACTGTTTTAATTCTCTCTCGTTTATTCATAATACCTCCATTTTTCATTTCATCCCTGCTTATTCTCTGACGTTCAGTTTATAAATAATCTTCAGTTCGCACTTATATACCAGGGTGTATTAATATGCCATTTACAGGCTCCGCGGCAAGGCGCAGATTAAACACCTTGTGATTCTGATATTTCATATCAAAGCCTGTCCGATTCGGCAATTCCATCTTACCGAAATCAAGCAGGCGATGTTGGAATTTTTGTTTATCAAAATCTTAATAAATTCTTATGAAAAGCTTATTATTTTCCTATACTGTTATATACAGCTAATGCATCGGTAATATTATACTGTTCCGAATGGTGATCTCCTTTTGCACCAGCTGAAATCAGAATATATTCTTGTTTACCCACTTGGGCAAGCCTCGCGAGACATAGACCGGCCTCATCGGTATACCCAGTTTTCCCTCCTAAAATTTCCCCACCAATAATGTTTTGATTG